>JGI25321J50212_10000777_pt1 | contig 31916 bp, 29 predicted proteins | sample AutmiccommuBRH23_FD_50212 | JGI IMG/M metagenome (IMG submission 50212)
CTCGAAGGTCGGGGATCAACAGGCTGTAAAGCTCGAACTAAGTTCGCTCTAAGGGTTCGGTAGGGGAATAACCCCTTCCGAACCCAAGGCTCACTTATATTATTCAGAGTGGAGAGGTTTATATAAATGTCAGTAATAGACATTAAAGAATTAACTATGCACGGCACAACTAAGAAACTGAAAAATGGCGAAATTCTTTTCCGTGAGGGCGAACCCGGCAAAGAAATGTATATTGTAATTGAGGGCTGTGTGGAGATAAGTATTGAGCAGGGCATTAAACGGATTATCCTGGCGAAATTTGAAACCGGTGATTTCTTTGGGGACATGTCCTTACTGGAAGAAATGCCCCGTAGCGGCACGGCAACAGCCATTAAACCAACTACTCTGGTGGCTCTGAACCAGGCTGATTTCCACCAGGTATTGAGTGTTAACAGTGAACTGGCCTGGAGGGTAATGAAAGGCCTCTCTGCCAGAATAAGAAATCAGAACCGCGAGCTGGCTTTAAGACTGAGCAGCGATTTGAATGATATGGCCGGCAAACTAAGTGCCAGCGCCAGGGAGATCGCCGGGGCCATCAGTGGCATAGCTAAATCCGCCGAAGAAATAGATGTAAACGAAAAACTATTGGCCAACAACATCAAACAGGTACAGTCCATCTCCGGAGAAATATCAAAATCCCTCGAATTTATCAGGGAAGTGGCAGACCAAACCAACATGCTGGGAATTAATGCGTCTATTGAGGCCGTCAGGTCCGGCGAACATGGCAGAGGTTTTCGTATTGTGGCGGATAGAATAAGAAAACTGTCGGAGCAGTCAAGGCAAAATGCCGAGGAGATAAAAAAGCTTACCAGTGAAATAGACAAAAAAATGGGGACAGTAATAAAAGCATCGGAAGACAGTGTTACCAAAAGTCTTGCCCAGGCCTCGGTTACCAAAGAGGTGGCGGCTTCCGTAATGAAGGTGGCGGAAATGGCAGAAAGACTTACCAGCCTTGCCTCATCCCTGTAACCCTACTACAATAACAATTCTATTTATTCATCTAAATAGTTACAATTTTAGTCCCTTGATAACAACTTGAGTATGCGCTTATACTATTATCAGGGGTGTTTGGAATGAAATTGATATTGCTGGTCAAACGCGGGTGGCAATCAATGTTTACACAAAGAAAGATACAATCGTGCAAACCTGCAAAGCTTGATAGAAGCATACCTAAACTAGCTATCCCGGAGAAACGGAACCTAACTAAACCGCAGTTATAAGTGCGGTTTAGTTACTGCTAAAACAATTTATATTGCTCTGTCTTAATAGCCCCGGGAACATATGGGCGCAATTCTTTTACTATCTCCGGACCATCAAATTTCGGAGTATTAACCAGCGTAGAAACGAAGTATGCCTCCAGGCTGCCGCCGAAAGGCTTCATCAGGCTGTTTTTGGTGGCCCCTGCGTCCAGCCAGGAAACATATTCGTCTTCAATGCTTAATATCACCGGCATTCTGTGATGTATGCCCTGCATAAAACCATTTGCCGCAGTGGTAATTCCCTCCCCCAGAGCATATTTATGCGATTTATTTTATTTTGGGGAAGGGAATATGGTTGATACATCCCCGGTCATGTTAAAATATGTTTTAGATATTTTGTAGTCGAGGATGATAACATGCCGGGTAAAATGAATTCTGTAATATTAATTAACCTTGAAACCGGGCACATAATTGAAGCCGATCCCTATGTCCTGAGGGAACAGTGCATACCTGAAGGCTACAGGTTTGCCGACGAAATAACCGTTGAAGAGTGGATTGAAGCTTTGCAGAAGGCGCTTGCCTCATGATTTTATAGCCGTCACAACTTGCCTCTCAGCCACTTTGTTCAGTTCGGTATCGCTAAATCCAGCCGCTTCCAGCCATCCGGTATACTGTGCCAGTGTCCAGGTGCCGCCGTTTCCGGTATTGACCAGCATATTTACCCCAAAAACCGCTGCCGCCGGGCCGGTCCCCCTGATGAAATCCACTATGGCTATCCTCCCACCGGGTACAAGTACATCGTGTACCTTTTTAAACAGCTTCCTGTTTTCGTCCTCACCAAAGATATGGCATATATTACCAAGATAAGCCAGTTCGAATGGCCCGGGAGGCAGTCCTTCATTAAAATCGCCGGGAATCATCTCAATACCGAAAATTTTCGACTCAGCATTCATTAATTCTACCACGTCAGGCAAATCCAGCACGGTTACCCTTGCCCCCCGTTGTGTAAAAGCCCTGGCGTTAATAAGCGGCCCGCCCCCAATATCTAATACTCTGGCCCCCGGGCTGGCTCCGGACATCAGAAATTCAGCCATGGCAGGCGCGCTGCGCTGGGCAACATGACGCATAGCCGCCATAAAATAGGCCGTTCTCTCCGGCCCCCTATCTGCCACATGAGGTTTACCCGACAAAATGATTTCCGGTAGATGAACCCACGAGCGAACAAGGTTATAGCGGTGCATGAAGGCAAAACCGCTGTAATTGGGGGCACTGGAATTATACAACATATTGCTGGCGTCATCTGTGAGTGTATACCGGTTCGACTGCTTATCAAGGTAGCCCAGGGCAACCAGTGCTTCCAGCACCACTTCCGTGGCACGGTAATCGGCGCCAAGTTTACTTACCAAATCCGTACAGGACTTTGCTCCATCATGCAAGGCGTTAATAATCCCGGACTGCACTGCGGCACCCAGTATAAGCAGTTCCTGCGGCACTGTCAACACGCTTTCATCGGGCATAGTAATCCCCCCCGTTTATTAATAAATTTACCACGCCTTTCATTCATTCATAATATTATCCCCTCAGTTTCGCATACAGTAACCGCCGCCGCCAACTCTTCGAACCATGCCCCGTCCAACATGATAAAATCCCTCCAAATTTGTTATAGCCCAATGCATTAAAATACGTCGGCTCCTTGCGGTTGTCCTGCTACCAGGTGAAACAAAAAGCAACCCCCCATTGGAGTCGCTTTTCCCCGGCACGGAAATTATAAGTTACATCTCCTTATGCTTTGTCCTTTTTAGTAAATAATCCAAAATCGCAGCATTCCTGTATGGTGCTTTACCGGCATATACCCCGTCACTTATCAACCATTCATCCCTTACCCGGTTAAACTCCACGCTGACATTTTCATACATGACAACATGCATGAATCCTTGCTCATCCTTCATGGTAATCTTGAGTTCCGGCACAATAAACACCTCCCGGGAATTAATTAACATTGGCTGAAAACATACTGCAAGACAATGTGTTTAGTTGCCAGGCTGTGCGTAAGAATTACTCATGAGTATTATACTTATTATAACAAATATGATGTAAAATCCTTTACCGTTCCAGGGGCAGAATTACTGTTTAGCAACTTTTAACCTGCATCTCGGGATTTTTTCCGGTATACACCCATGACATCAACCGTATACAGGCTGCCAAACTGGGCTATAGTTTGGACCTGTAGTGCCCCTCACTCTCCCAGCATTTCCCGGGCATCGGGGTCTTCAACTTTCCCTCCCAGGTGTTTCAAACCGGGACCGGGGCGGGTGTCACTTTTTGGTATGACTGTATTTTTACCAGCGTTCTCATCATCTTCCCCCTGGTACATTTTTTCCAGATCCCCCGCTGTGACTTCCCTGAGATCTTCCGAATCCACAGTCCTTAGCTCTCCAGCAGTTACATCCCTTAATTCATTGGATTTAATCATATGGCACTTCCTTTACATTTTTTCTTATGTTCCCCCCGCAATATATTAATATCCGTTAGTAACCAGTGTCTTTTGGCGGAGCATGCATTTATTTGCAGGAAAATTTACTTATATGACGAAAGCCTTAATGGTTTTAGGTAAATTGTCCCATGGAAGCACTGCCCAAAGATTGTATAAACGGTGAAAAAACGCGTATCTATTTGCAGAAACAGAAAAAGGTGATTTTATTGGACGAATTGTTGCTCATCAATATTCCTCTTTTCTCCGGACTGGGCAGAGTCGACATGGCAAAACTAATACCTGAATTAGAAAAGAACAGCTTCAGTTCCGGCGAAATATTATTCAATCAGGGTGATGACGGGGATTCCCTCTTTATAATAGTAAATGGAACAGCAAAGGTCTTTTATGAACAAAATGGAAAAGTTAAAGATTTGAACTTTCTGGGCCCCGGGGAATATTTCGGAGAAATGGCCCTGCTAACCGGCGAGCCACGGTCAGCAGGTATTCAGGCAGTTACTGATTTAACGGTTTTTAAGCTATCCAAGGAGCGCTTCAAAGATATAATTAAAAAGCACCATTCCCTGGCCATTCATTTTAATGAATTGTTGGCGAGAAGACTGGCGGCTACAAATTACGATTCCGGCAAGGCGCAGTATTCGAATATAGGGGAAAATGTTGTTAAAGAACTTCCTCCGGTGCCATATGACACCACCCTGAAAACCGGAACGATTAGTAGAAAGGCCTTATATAGAAATTTTACCATTATTGCTGCTGGAGCATTATTGTGTTTTGGTTTAGCCCTGCTGCTAAAATCATCGGGACTGGGAAAAAACCACGTTATAATTATTGAATTATTACTGGCCGCCACCATCTGCTGGAGTCTGAATTTGCTATCCTTTCACGTGGTTTCTGTGGCCCTGCCTTTACTGGCCGTACTCCTGGGAGCAGCACCCGATGCCAAGGCATTCTCGGGCTTCTCAAGCCCCACATGGTTTCTCATCATAGGAGTATTTGCCATCGCCGCAGCCATTTCCAGAACGGGACTTCTTTTTCGCATGGCACTGTTGATAATAAGGCGTTTTCCGCAGAGCTATACCGGCCAGACCCTGGCCCTGGCCCTGACAGGACTGGCTCTTACACCGATCATCCCCTCTGCCAACGGCCGGGTCGCACTGTCCAGCCCGCTGGCTCTGAATATTTCCGAGGCTCTTCATTTCAAGAATTTCAGCCCGGGAGCGGTGGGCATCGCCATGTCCTGCCTTCTGGGCTTCGGGCACATGTCCTTCATGTTCATGAACGGCACGCCGGCTAACCTTCTAGTCTTCGGTCTCCTGCCGGCAGAGATAAGCTCGGGTATTACCTGGGTCTATTGGCTAAAAACCGCTTTGCCGATGGGTATCATATTCTTTGCCCTCTCCTATTGCGCTATCATCATGCTATACCGGCCGGGAATAAAAACAAGCCTTAACCATGACATTATCGAAGCCCAGATAAAAACCTTAGGCCCCATTACTTTGCAGGAAAAAATATCTTTAATCACCGTAATCTTTTCCATTCTGGCCTTTGTAACCGAACCCTGGCACCATATAAAAGGCGCCTGGATTGCCCTTTTCAGCTTTCTGGTCCTGTTCGGCAGCTCGGTGCTCGATGAAAGAGCAGTGCGCCGGGATATAGACTGGAATTTTCTTATATCCTTCGGCGCCCTGATCGGTTTCGGCAATGTGATGTCATCCAGCGGACTGACCGGCGTTATAGCCGGCAAGGTAAGCCCTTACCTGGGATTTTTTTCAGGCAATAAGCTAGTCTTCCTGCTGGTAATCTCCATATCCTTCTACCTGCTCCGCCTCGCCTTGCCATCGCCTCCTGCCCAGCTAATCAGCATGCTGTCCATCGTGCCGGTAGCCTCCGCAACGGGGATCAACCCATTTATAATCGGACTGGTTATACTGATTTCCGGAAACCCGTGGTTTTTTACCGCACCAGGACACTGTTTACCTAAATGCCTATTACGGAATGGAAGAAAGAGCTTTTCGGCACAGGCAAACCCTGCCCCTGGCATTTCTGCATTTTGTCATATCACTAATAGCCATCGCTATATCCATTCCTTACTGGGAGAGTATGGGACTGATACGGTGATTCTTTAAAAAGATAAAAAGAGTGAGAAAGGCCCGGGCCGGAAGGCGCCGGGCCTTTTGTATCCACTGGGTATAATTATCATAAAAAAAACCTGCTCACGCAAGGACCAATGCAACTGCTGTTTTGTATAGTATCCCTAATTAATTTTTACCTACAAAATGCTTTATTAATTTTTCCCAGATATCATATTTTGTCATTGGGCTACACAACATGCAGTGTTCCGGGTATACTAGCCTCTCACAATTAAACTCCTGGTTACTTAAGACTCTTTCTGTCCTGTAGATTCCACCCTCCATATTATTAAAATTAAACTGAATCTTCACAGTCTTATTAACCTTATCACAATAAAAATTCTCTTCACCTTGCATAATTTTATCACTCCCTTTACTATAGTATTCTCTGAAAGGAAAGCTTTAACCTGCAAAGGAAATTTAAAGCAGGCCCGGTTGCCCCTATCCCCGAGCATTCTAAGGCTGGATATATCGCTGAACTGAATCATTGCTGATATAAAACGCCCCCATGCGGGGGGCTAAAGAGAACCTTTCCTGTCTAAACTAACGCTAATGTTAATTAAATTAAGATAGAAAACATGATCGGGCACAATCAACCTCAGGATATTTATGCCAGAATATATTGCAATTAGAATGGTGAAAATACAATAGAAAAACAAACAAAAATACAAAATACGAGGAAGTGATATTCTAATGAGGATTCTAGAGCAAATAGAAAAAATAGCAGATTTTGGACAGTCAAGAATAGAATTACAAAAAGAAATAACCACAATTGAAGCGTGGCATCTCTGGGACTATGTGGTATCACGTTATGATATAATAGAAACTACGCAGGTTCTAAAAAATTTTGCAAGAGATCCTGATTTGAAAGTCGTTTTGGCTCAAGGTATTAAAGCTCTTAATCAACAGGTTCAACAATTGGAAGAGCTAATGAGCACTTACGGAATACCGCTACCTAATAGACCACCCGCAACTTCTGATAGTCCACTTAACGTTGAAGTTCTTACAGATGAATATATCTTTAGACGTGTGTTGGGGGGAATTCAAAACTATATCCCTTCCCATGCTATGGCTATGATTCATGCAACATCGCCAAAGCTCAGGGAGGAGTTCATGACCTTCCTATTGGAAGAAATAAAAATGTATGATAAATTTCTGGTTTACGGTCAATTTAAAGGATGGACAACTGAACCGCCCGCATATCGGGTATAGAAAGATAAGATGTCTCCTTTTCATTCCAATGAGCCTAGCCCTTATAATTCAATGGGGTGTATCGCTCTACCACATCTTTATTACCATAAAAAATAACACCCGTAAATTCCAGGTAGTCCTTCCACAGCGCAAGCCTAATTAAGAATTCCGGTAGAGGTGCACAATCATGTTCAGACACTGGCCCCTGCAGGTTGCCGATTTTCACACTTAATTCATTCAGTTCCAGCACCATGTCACCCGTGCGGGGGGCGACAAGGGGAAAAGCAGGACCCGAATCACTTGATACAAGATTCAATCCACGCCCCCGTGCGGGGGGCGACCACTGGTAAATTTTTACCTTTAACAAAGATTGTCGTTTCAATCCACGCCCCCGTGCGGGGGGCGACTTCTCCCCGGGGCGAAGGTCGTATTTGTGGAATTGTTTCAATCCACGCCCCCGTGCGGGGGGCGACTTCTCCCCGGGGCGAAGGTCGTATTTGTGGAATTGTTTCAATCCACGCCCCCGTGCGGGGGGCGACACTCCTCCAACCTCGGGATGCCGTCCCACTCAGGTGTTTCAATCCACGCCCCCGTGCGGGGGGCGACATCCATACCACAGCCGGCCTATTATAGCCCATAGGGTTTCAATCCACGCCCCCGTGCGGGGGGCGACTCTGGGCATCTGTCAGCGGCATCGGAATCCGGGTGTTTCAATCCACGCCCCCGTGCGGGGGGCGACAGACTGACCAATACTTTATGTCGCCGTCTGGACGGTTTCAATCCACGCCCCCGTGCGGGGGGCGACGATGGCCAGGGTTGGGTAAAAGCTCCCTTGCTGCTTGTTTCAATCCACGCCCCCGTGCGGGGGGCGACTACTATTACTCACTCAGAAAGGATGTGATCTCATAGTTTCAATCCACGCCCCCGTGCGGGGGGCGACGGCCGCCAGGACGGCAGCCCAGCTTTTGCATTATGTTTCAATCCACGCCCCCGTGCGGGGGGCGACGAATACAGGAGGTAAAGATTAATATGGGTATTGGTTTCAATCCACGCCCCCGTGCGGGGGGCGACGGATAAGGGTCTCCCCCTGGGTAAACGCCAAAATGTTTCAATCCACGCCCCCGTGCGGGGGGCGACATCCAATTTAGGGGTGGTCTATAGTGAAAAAGAGTTTCAATCCACGCCCCCGTGCGGGGGGCGACAGAATGTTGGAAGGTCCAAAAGGACCTCCCTTATGTTTCAATCCACGCCCCCGTGCGGGGGGCGACCTGCGTTAATAGAGTCCATGGCCCGGATAGTGCGTTTCAATCCACGCCCCCGTGCGGGGGGCGACGAGTCTGATACTGGATATACATCATAGCGTAGTGTTTCAATCCACGCCCCCGTGCGGGGGGCGACGAGTCTGATACTGGATATACATCATAGCGTAGTGTTTCAATCCACGCCCCCGTGCGGGGGGCGACTAAAACTATTGCAGTGCCTACTCTAAGGGGTGTTGTTTCAATCCACGCCCCCGTGCGGGGGGCGACCCTCGGATATTCCAACGGCCCTGGCTCCAGCTGGGTTTCAATCCACGCCCCCGTGCGGGGGGCGACATCTTCTTCATCCAAAGCTTCCCTGATGGCCTCACGTTTCAATCCACGCCCCCGTGCGGGGGGCGACGGGTCCAATCCGGATACCTCGCTTCTGGTAACTCTGTTTCAATCCACGCCCCCGTGCGGGGGGCGACTCTCAATGCTACATCAGCTACAGCAGCCAGTGACGTTTCAATCCACGCCCCCGTGCGGGGGGCGACTGCCTTCTCAAAAGTATCTTTTGGATAGCCAATTAGTTTCAATCCACGCCCCCGTGCGGGGGGCGACCTTTCCATAAATTACACCCCCAAAAATTACTCAAAGTTTCAATCCACGCCCCCGTGCGGGGGGCGACTGCCACAGGAAGAATGGGATCCTGGGCCACTCTTGGTTTCAATCCACGCCCCCGTGCGGGGGGGCGACCCATATGCGGCGGATGAAATCAACGCTATAGCCAAGTTTCAATCCACGCCCCCGTGCGGGGGGCGACTTGATAGATGTTGATAGATATGTTAACCCGGATACGGTTTCAATCCACGCCCCCGTGCGGGGGGCGACAACCCCGGATTAGTCCAAACAACCCTAAAGTTAGGTTTCAATCCACGCCCCCGTGCGGGGGGCGACCTATTGTCCGTCAGCCAGTTACATCAGCGGGTGACGTGTTTCAATCCACGCCCCCGTGCGGGGGGCGACAATACCATCAGCATCCCCATAACCCGCCCCTGATAGTTTCAATCCACGCCCCCGTGCGGGGGGCGACATGAACTAACCCTGGGGAAGAACAAATGCCATGTGGTTTCAATCCACGCCCCCGTGCGGGGGGCGACTGGACCTCCGGTGTGGGGAACACGGACTCACCAGTTTCAATCCACGCCCCCGTGCGGGGGGCGACCAGAGTTTCCCCTGTGGCAGCTCCAGGCAGTAGTACGTTTCAATCCACGCCCCCGTGCGGGGGGCGACTCTGAATCCTTCGGGTAAATGAGTCAATCCTTCGGGTTTCAATCCACGCCCCCGTGCGGGGGGCGACAAAAGTAACCTCAATTTCTGTTTTGAGGCTATTTGGTTTCAATCCACGCCCCCGTGCGGGGGGCGACGATAAAATAGGCACTGAAACCCTAGAACACATAGAGTTTCAATCCACGCCCCCGTGCGGGGGGCGACGGTTCTCCACCCCACGATATTGTAGCTCGTGATAAGTTTCAATCCACGCCCCCGTGCGGGGGGCGACAATTGAGGTCTTACCAGTGCCAGACCGACCGTAGTTTCAATCCACGCCCCCGTGCGGGGGGCGACTCCTTGTCCATGTTATCCCTGTACGCCAGTCAATGTTTCAATCCACGCCCCCGTGCGGGGGGCGACCACCGGCCTCAGTGTTATATCCGAGTTTATCTAATGTTTCAATCCACGCCCCCGTGCGGGGGGCGACCTTTTAGGGTATTTGTTCAGAGGGTGGCTAGTGATGTTTCAATCCACGCCCCCGTGCGGGGGGCGACCTGATTGAGGTGAATATAAATTATGAGTAGAATTGTTTCAATCCACGCCCCCGTGCGGGGGGCGACTTTTTACGGAAAGTACACTGTTCACGATACCTTTGTTTCAATCCACGCCCCCGTGCGGGGGGCGACGTTTTTTGCTAAGTGGTTGACCGGATGGGATGGGAGTTTCAATCCACGCCCCCGTGCGGGGGGCGACATTATGATACCTCCAAATTTTGTTTTCCTTATTTGTTTCAATCCACGCCCCCGTGCGGGGGGCGACGGGCTAACGTGGCGAAGGTGTGCCTGTATACATGTGTTTCAATCCACGCCCCCGTGCGGGGGGCGACCCGGGCGGAATACGAAAGGTTGATTAGCGAGGCGTTAGTTTCAATCCACGCCCCCGTGCGGGGGGCGACTGCCATGGCGGTTCTAAGTATGGGATGCTCCAACATGTTTCAATCCACGCCCCCGTGCGGGGGGCGACTCCCCAAAAGTGGTACTAGCGAATCCTCTACTAAGTTTCAATCCACGCCCCCGTGCGGGGGGCGACCCTGGAACAAATACACTGGCCGGAATGACGAGTGGTTTCAATCCACGCCCCCGTGCGGGGGGCGACCAAGAAAAAGGTAGACAAGGTCCGTGCAGTCATTGTTTCAATCCACGCCCCCGTGCGGGGGGCGACGGGAGTTGTTGAGGTCATTTAATTCACCCCACCATGTTTCAATCCACGCCCCCGTGCGGGGGGCGACTTGTGCTCCAGCGGGCAGCTTATCGGTTCCCAGAAGTTTCAATCCACGCCCCCGTGCGGGGGGCGACCTTAGTTATCTCGGGATATTGCTGGGATAAGTCATGGTTTCAATCCACGCCCCCGTGCGGGGGGCGACGACCTGGTGCTCTCTTCTTTTCCAGTTCTTCAGGGGTTTCAATCCACGCCCCCGTGCGGGGGGCGACCCCATTGAGATTGAAGTAAAGGTAGGACCGTGGGGTTTCAATCCACGCCCCCGTGCGGGGGGCGACCTAAACAACCCCTCTGTAGTAGAGGCTATATTGGTTTCAATCCACGCCCCCGTGCGGGGGGCGACCAGAGACAGGGAGGGTAGATGGCCCACAGAAGGGGTTTCAATCCACGCCCCCGTGCGGGGGGCGACCATCGATTCACAAGGTGGAGATGGTAATGACGAAGTTTCAATCCACGCCCCCGTGCGGGGGGCGACGCGTTCTATGGTGGCGAAGAAGTCCGGGCGCTGGAGTTTCAATCCACGCCCCCGTGCGGGGGGCGACATCAAGAAGCCTTTCACATCTTTTTACCTCGTCATGTTTCAATCCACGCCCCCGTGCGGGGGGCGACATAAAATGGACAAAAATAACGCCGTACAACTGTTTGTTTCAATCCACGCCCCCGTGCGGGGGGCGACCTTTATTTTGTCCTGGACAATTCTGCTCCCCGGAGTTTCAATCCACGCCCCCGTGCGGGGGGCGACGGCCGCTACCCTGGACAGCCTTATGGGACTATCGGTTTCAATCCACGCCCCCGTGCGGGGGGCGACTGCATATTTATAACAAACTGCGCCCTAGCCTTCCGTTTCAATCCACGCCCCCGTGCGGGGGGCGACTGGCAGTGGGGGGCTAGCAAGCATACCGGATGCAGGTTTCAATCCACGCCCCCGTGCGGGGGGCGACACCGATGCCTCAATTGGCCGGCACCTCCTGGCCAGTTTCAATCCACGCCCCCGTGCGGGGGGCGACCAGCCTGGAGCTGTTCACTGGGCTCTTTTTTCAGTTTCAATCCACGCCCCCGTGCGGGGGGCGACCGCCAGCAGGGACAACATACCGGCCAATCTCCGTGTTTCAATCCACGCCCCCGTGCGGGGGGCGACATGATACATTAACTACCGAGCAAAAATATGATCCGGTTTCAATCCACGCCCCCGTGCGGGGGGCGACTTCCTGGGAGGATTATATAGCCTTTCACGGACATGTTTCAATCCACGCCCCCGTGCGGGGGGCGACTAGATCGGCAGTGGAAACCGGAGACGGTAGAGGCAGTTTCAATCCACGCCCCCGTGCGGGGGGCGACAAGGGGATAATTTTATATATAGCTGACTGTCTACCAGTTTCAATCCACGCCCCCGTGCGGGGGGCGACTTTTATACCTTGGGATTACCGGGGCGGGAAAAGATGTTTCAATCCACGCCCCCGTGCGGGGGGCGACCAATGTTTGATATGTATGACGCTGAGGACTTGCTTGTTTCAATCCACGCCCCCGTGCGGGGGGCGACAGGGGATAATTTTATATATAGCTGACTGTCTACCAGTTTCAATCCACGCCCCCGTGCGGGGGGCGACACTGGATTGGAAACCAATAACTCCATTAACTGGAGTTTCAATCCACGCCCCCGTGCGGGGGGCGACGTGTCACATTTATAACAAACTACGCCCTAGCCTTCCGTTTCAATCCACGCCCCCGTGCGGGGGGCGACTAAAACCCAGCACAAACCACCAAAGCCGCGAAAGTGTTTCAATCCACGCCCCCGTGCGGGGGGCGACATTTTTAGGGACGCAAGCAGATAACATGATAGATATGTTTCAATCCACGCCCCCGTGCGGGGGGCGACCGCCTTTCCCTTATCGTCGCTCTCAGGTGCCATTCCGTTTCAATCCACGCCCCCGTGCGGGGGGCGACCTGCGGTCATTAGCTTTAGGCAAGCATTTTTAGTGTTTCAATCCACGCCCCCGTGCGGGGGGCGACCTTTGCCGACGACTTGCCCGGGATAATCATGCTGGAGTTTCAATCCACGCCCCCGTGCGGGGGGCGACTAGGCTGTGAGGGTTGCATGATGCGGGAGCGTGAGTTTCAATCCACGCCCCCGTGCGGGGGGCGACCGCCGGGTTCTATTTTCCAGTTTGGGTTTGGTTTATGTTTCAATCCACGCCCCCGTGCGGGGGGCGACGACCGCAGAACGTCATAGGAGCGATGCTCAAAAAGTTTCAATCCACGCCCCCGTGCGGGGGGCGACACGCCATAGTCCGTGTTCACTATACCTGCTCCGACGTTTCAATCCACGCCCCCGTGCGGGGGGCGACTAACAATTTAGGGTTATCACTGATACTTTTAGAGTTTCAATCCACGCCCCCGTGCGGGGGGCGACGGTTTTAGACGATGATACATTAACTACCGAGCAAAGTTTCAATCCACGCCCCCGTGCGGGGGGCGACGATAACAGAGTTTGCAGTAGCCGTATCGACCTTGGTTTCAATCCACGCCCCCGTGCGGGGGGCGACAGTTATTACATTATCCTTACTTACATCGAAGTAATAGTTTCAATCCACGCCCCCGTGCGGGGGGCGACCCTTTGCTACAGTTAACGGCCCTAATGGAGTAGGGTTTCAATCCACGCCCCCGTGCGGGGGGCGACAAGCGAGAATAATGAACCATCATTTAGGCGCTCTGTTTCAATCCACGCCCCCGTGCGGGGGGCGACGGTGGGTGTATGCGTTTCGCGACTTTGTTCTTCAGTTTCAATCCACGCCCCCGTGCGGGGGGCGACTTTACAAGGGGGTTCATAGTGACCGAAGTCTTATGTTTCAATCCACGCCCCCGTGCGGGGGGCGACGGTTGGGGAGAGGGGTAGCGGTGTATAGCGAGAGGGTTTCAATCCACGCCCCCGTGCGGGGGGCGACACAGTTTTTACAAACCACAGCCGGGAAAAATTTGTTTCAATCCACGCCCCCGTGCGGGGGGCGACACAGTTTTTACAAACCACAGCCGGGAAAAATTTGTTTCAATCCACGCCCCCGTGCGGGGGGCGACAGCAGGTCTTCAGCATCGTACATATCAAACATTGAGTTTCAATCCACGCCCCCGTGCGGGGGGCGACGCGGGAGGCGATCTGATGGGCAGACTTACCACCCACGTTTCAATCCACGCCCCCGTGCGGGGGGCGACACCAACTTCGTGCCATGTGGGGCAAATTTCCCCTTGTTTCAATCCACGCCCCCGTGCGGGGGGCGACGTGGATGAGCCGTCATTTTTGGATCAGCAAGGGTCAGTTTCAATCCACGCCCCCGTGCGGGGGGCGACGGACAACTTGGAAGCGTGGGCAAGGCTGGGGCAGGTTTCAATCCACGCCCCCGTGCGGGGGGCGACTACCCCTTCCTCTCAAGCATATTTACCACCAAAAGCGTTTCAATCCACGCCCCCGTGCGGGGGGCGACCCCTCACGATTGACATGGCGATTGTATAGCCCAGCGTTTCAATCCACGCCCCCGTGCGGGGGGCGACAGGGAGCAGGCGCGGCTGTTATCTAAGGAACTGGTTTCAATCCACGCCCCCGTGCGGGGGGCGACGATGCCTGGGGTGATCAGTTAGGTTGGATACGTAAGTTTCAATCCACGCCCCCGTGCGGGGGGCGACTTCATCTGTGCATACAGATCAACAATCCCCTGAGGTTTCAATCCACGCCCCCGTGCGGGGGGCGACTCCAACAGTTTGGGGTACTGCGGATAACCCCGGAGGTTTCAATCCACGCCCCCGTGCGGGGGGCGACGACAGCCGCGACGTTGACCAGGTATCAAGCCCTGGCGTTTCAATCCACGCCCCCGTGCGGGGGGCGACCTTCCTTATTTGTGCGCTCCAATGCTTTCCGGCTGTTTCAATCCACGCCCCCGTGCGGGGGGCGACATCCTCCCGGCTGCCGTCGCTGTAAGTACGGCGTTTCAATCCACGCCCCCGTGCGGGGGGCGACTTAGGAGGCAGAAATTAAAGTGTCTAATACATATGTTTCAATCCACGCCCCCGTGCGGGGGGCGACAGCCAAATTTGTTTAGGTTGATTAAATTGTGCAACATGTTTCAATCCACGCCCCCGTGCGGGGGGCGACCAGCGCTTTTTATGTCAATGGGCACAGGCAAGTCAAGTTTCAATCCACGCCCCCGTGCGGGGGGCGACTGCACCCGTCTTGAATCCTTAAATATAAAGGATTTTAAAGCCTGTTTCCGCGAACCTAAAATTTACACTTGGTTTTTGTACTCCAGTATTTCAGCGGGTGCAGTGCAATCCACTACGAACAGTGACTTGCGATACCCTCAGTTTTTCATGTTCGCTTATGGTTCGCACTTAAACAATTAGTGTCCCTTCCGGGTCAAAAGCACGTTTTGTTCCAACATGATCAACTCTTCTTTTCCAGTTGCTACCAAGAAGATAATAACGCAGACTATCTTTTTCTTTATTAATTATCTCTTCAAGTATGTTCTTCAATGCGGCAAACTGTGCAGGGTCCAACATACACTCAAATACCGAATTCTGCACCCGCTGGCCATAATTGACACACTGTTTTGCTACACGACGCAGCCTTTTTTTGCCCCCCTCATCTGTGGTGTTCACGTCATAAGTTACCAGTACCATCATAACCGTTCTTCCCCCTTACTTCCAGACGAATGGGGGATACCCGTCCAAATCTCCCCTTAAATGCCTGGCCAGCAGTAACGCCTGAGCATATGGCAATAGACCAACAAGTATTTTTTCCTCTAAAAAAGGATGAGTTATTTCTTCCCTTTTCCTTTTCTGCCAGGCCTCAATTACTGTTTTTCTGGCAGTGTCTTTCATAATAACTCCACCTGATTCCTTCCTCAAAAAATCATCGCCGGTTAGCTGTCGCCTGTTAATCAGGCTTAATGCCAATCTATCTGCCATATATGGCCGAAATTCCTCCATCAAGTCAAGGGCTAATCCTGCCCTGCCCGGACGATCACGGTGCAAAAAACCTACGTAAGGGTCCAATCCCACAGTCTCCAGAGCAGCCCTTGTCTCATGTAAAAGCAGGCTATAAAGAAATGAGAGTAATGCATTAACATTATCCAGAGGCGGTCTGCGATTTCTTCCCCGTATATAAAAGCTGTCCTTCTGACATACAATTAACTGGTTTAACACTGAAAAATACTTTCGCGCGGAATCCCCTTCGACCCCCCTCACCTCATCAAGTCTCTGCTCATTACTTAACCGCAGCACATTTCGCGCCAACATTTTGCTTATTTCCTTGACTTGCTCGGTTTCAAGCTTATCTCCATAGTCGCTGATATAGCGCCGTAGTGCCGTCCTGCAGTTGGCAATTTTCCCTATTATGAACATTGACGCCAGCTTTGCGGAATCGCTTTCGGAATCAGCCCACCGATACTGCTTCCTCCTTAATAACACATTTCCCTTAGGGGGACCGTGTATCGTGGCCAGGTGTCGGCCATGTACAGTCAAAAATGAAACGGTGACTCCTTTTTCGACACACATACCTAATAAAGCCGGACTTGCACCCATGTAACCAAAGGTGACTATGCCCTCCAGATAGTGAACAGGTGTCCTGAATACTTCTGCTTCCTGGACTCTTACCACAAGGTTTTCCCCGTCTTTTGCTAGATATGCCTCAGGATTAGTAACGTAAAGAACATTCAACATTTTCCTCATGCCATGTTCTCCCTAATATTCGTTCTTCATCTCGTCAAACACACTGGCCAAGTATTTTCCCGTTTTATTACCGCCCTTTCCAATCTTCGGGATACATATGTTAACCATAGAACAATTTTTGCATCGCTTGCCTTTTAAGGCCGATGGGGTTTCTCCCTGCGCGTACAGCATGTGCATTCTTACTGTAAGCTCTTTAACCCTCGTCCTTAAGGAATCATCAAATACAACCCTGTGCCTGTGTTTTGTCTCACCATAGTACAAATATCCGTAATCTAACGTAATGGCAAGCATTTCTTCCAGGCAAATAGCCTGGGCACACAGTTGAACCTCATCCCTGTCATCAGGTTTGGGCTTTCCCCTTTTGTATTCAACAATACTATATCTGACACCGGAGTTATCTTCGGACAGTTTTTGAAGTTCAAGTACATCCGCCACGCCATACAGGCCCAGCTTTTTGGACACAAGAGGGACTGAGCGCACTGTCTTCACATCGCCGCGGGTTTCCGTAAAATACGGATCATCCACTTTTTGATGCAGATGTTTCCCTTCAACAGTGCGTACATTTTCGACCCACTGATTTTCAACATGGATGAGTCCCCACTGTCTTTCGCAAAAGGCAAAATGCTGTATGCCGGATAATGACAGCAGTTCATCTTCGTTATACAGTTTATCCATCATTACTTTTCAATAAGTCTGACTCCTGCTGGCACTCCTGCCGTATCAACAGCCACCTCATAATCAATATAAGCCCGGGGGGGACGCGCCGCATCCTTTCTGGAAACCGCGATCAAATCAAATAACTTATGCGCAGGCGCATTGCCTAATGCAGTCTCATGTTCAAAAATAATCAGCTTCCTGGTCGCCATTTTACCCCTTGCAGCCGACCGGTCATGATCAAACATGTTGATTAATGCCTCCCAAATCAGTTCCAGGTCTTCAGTGGTGAATCCGGACTTCTCCGCCAGATTGGCGGAAACATATCCCTCCACCCTGTACAACGCATAGGGTACTATGTGCTTTCGTCCCATTTCCCTGTCCTTCTTCTCGGCGTCTTTCTCGGACGTTACCGCCATCCTGGTGATGGTCACTTCCTGCTGTACTATGGGGTCAATGCTACGGGCAAAATTAATCTGTACGGGGCCACGTACCTGCCCGCAGTTGACCTCTGTAGACATGACCGCCCCAAAGGTGCGAATATCAAAGAAATTCTTGCACATAAATTCAATTATTTTTTTTGCATCTTCCTTATCCTTTGGCAGTTTCTTGGGTTCGTGCTTAATACCGGAAGACTTGTAAGCCTTCATGTGCTGGGTATTTAACACTGATCCTTCACGCACGTAGATATCGTAATCTTCGGCTTCCTTCTTTGCTACATCTACATAATTTCTTATTTTTCTTTTCAGACACACATCGGTAACCAGTCCATAGCCTGTTTCGGCGTCAATGCGTGGCATATTGCCGGCATCCGGGTCACCATTGGGGTTACCATTTTCCACGTCAAACAACAATACAAACTCATACCTCTTATTAATCACGTCTGCCATTATTCAGCACTCTCCTTTTTATCATTTTTCTTAAACAAATTCTGACGCTGCTGATAATATCCCAGAACAAACTGTCCCTGGTCCTCAAGATTCAGATGAGACGGGAAACCGTCAATACAGGAAATAACGTCCTCTATCCGCTTGTCCGTATACCGGCCATATTCCGCTTTTGAAATGTGATGCTGGGCAAGCCTTAAAAGTATCGGAAAGACCGACCCGGGCGCAGCGGAAGCCGCCCCAAAATACCTGTCCCTAATAGTTGAGTTTATACCGGGGCTGGCATCCTCCTGGGCCTTTTCTAGAAGGGAAAATAAACGTCCCAGCATATACCCCGCATTACGGTTTTGTTCATTTAATGCCATGGTTAACTCCACCTCGTCCCCTTTATTGTAAAAACGCCGATTTCTGACCAGACATGCTTTTATTACTGATGCGCGCACATAATTGACTTCCTGATCCGCCCTTATCCGGGAAATGATTGAGTTATACAAAACCATCGGATAAGGTGTGCCTGACAGGATTGACCGCATAAGGACGCCACCGAGTAACGGCGCGATTCTTTTAGAATCTTTAAGCGGTGCCGTCTCTTTTAAGATCATGCCAATGGAAATAAAGTCAGGCTCTTTTTCAAATCTCTTAACTATGGCCATATCGCCGTAGTGCTGCCCAATCTTGTCAATAAACTTTCCATACTGATCCACGTGCCAGAATCTCACCGCCAGCCTGCTGGCATTAGGGGCCAATCCAAGTATGAAAAAGTTGGTGTATGGGTCAATTCCTTTCAGGTCCTGGCTGACAGGCTTGCCGGCTTTAACCCTGGCAAATATGTCATGCAGTAGTTTTACCGTCTGAGGATCCCTGACTATCCGGCGGAAGGTATCGCCCTCTTTTTTCTCGCTTTCGCCGTTATCATCCAATACCGGAAAAAACAGCGCCCCCAGCAGGTCTTCCTCCAGCCCGTGGGTTGAGCTTTCAGCCCAGAATACCGTAGTTGTGTCGCCTATTCTAATACGGTGTTTCTCGCTGCTCAGTAAATAATTCAACGCAGTGGTATAACCGAAAGTGGCCTCTTCTCCGATTGGTGAGTTAAAGCTTTGGGTCTTACCATAAGACGTAAAGGCGTCAAGATTGAAAGAAACTAACGATGCCCCAATTGACTGTGCCCCGGTCACACCTTTTATACTCGGGTGCAGTCGAGCTATTCCCGTCATCCGCCCAGTTATCAGACACTGCATCTGCACATCAGACGCATGGTCTGTTTTATACCCGTTCCATAACTCCATCACCGCTTTTCGTCCGTGGATATAACCCTCCGACCCCTCAACTTTAAAAACGATGTTACTGCCTTCTGTCAGGCCGTCAAGGTATCTGGCGACAATGAGCTGCTCCGGTGCCGAAGCAATATCCCAACCCCTAAGAAATCGTAATAGTGCTATCGCTCCTTCATCATTCAACCCATTAAGAATTTCTTCATGAAGTTGAACAAATGCCTCAAAACATTTTTTAATCCTGTCCTTCTTTTCTTCTTTGTTCTTCTGACTTAACCCCAACACATAGGTACAGTTATCACACATGAAATTCGCTGATATATTTACTGCCCTTTTGACCTGTGCGGGTACGTCAATCTCCCTGGACACCAGTTTATTGCGGCGCTCCACCCTTAAATCAACTATATCCAGCAACTGGCCTGCCCGGGAAAGCACCAGGCAATATGCCACCTTCGCCTTGCTGAGCCCCGGTCTGCTTACCCCGGAATCCCGGTCATCCAGCAGAGTCTCATAGTATTTATACAGGGTATTGACTATCACCCGGCCACCACACCTTTCTCCATCCGGGGTATCTCAATCAAGCCATCTTTCATGGTAGCCCGGAAAAACAGAGGGCTCATCCCGTCCGCAAAGTCTATGTCCAGCAGCATCCACCCCAGGTCTTTTTCCCCTTTGTGAAGAGAATGAGGTACCGGTTCGTCTTCTTCAATAAACCGGAACCTGGCCGGAAACTCCCTGCACCCAAGGTAGGGCTGCTGAAAGCACTGCCCCTGCCTGGCCCTCCGCGAAATGATGGCATGGTGTTTCTCTGGTGTATCATCATTTCCTGCCTCCCCGGTCATTTCAAAATGCGCCTCAATTATATAAGCCACATCACGCAGGAGAAGGGTCGCCCTCTGCTGGCGGTCATCCGATGCGTACTGGCACAATATGGTTGGTTCACCCTTCATGGCTCTCTTTACGTTAGCCGCAGAGATTTTGCCCCCCACCTCATTGCGCCGCACATTGTCAAATTTTATTTCATTTAGCACATGAATCCTGTCAATCACCCACCTTATGGCGGGTTTCCAGTGAATGGACTCCAGAATACCCCTGGCGGCGGAAGGGGTGATCACGTCATAGCTAACCCTTTCCACTTTCATTTCCGGCCTTGTAAAGCATGCGTATTCCCCCCAGACAAAAAGCCGGATACCATAACCCATTACCATTCCCCCATTCTCTAAATGATTAAAGTATCATTCAAAAACATACTTTCCGTAAACGGATTGAGCCCTGTTTCCTGACTGTAATACCGGCCATACACCTCCTCGCGTAACACATAATACCTTTCGGCAACTGCTTCCAATGCTCTGAGTTCAAGCAGTTCGTTGAATTCCTTTTCAAATACACCAACCCCATACCTCTGCAATCTTCTGGCAAATGCCCCGGGAAACTGACTGTGTTCTGCTTCCGCCAGCGCTTTTCTACATGCATCATCCCAGGGAATTATAACCGTGTTGGCATTGTCGTCGATAAGCTTAAACTTTTCCGCAATGGTCCTTAAGGGAAACCTCAACTGTTTTTCCTGTTCCCTGATATCAGCCAGAATGGACGCTTTATCTAATTCTGAGGCATCAATATCATATAAAGAGGTAAAGTAGTCGTTTACCGCTTCCAGTCCCAGAGGGTCCTCATGACGTTCAAATATTATTCCACCCAATGAAGCCGTGCGGCTTAACCACCCTCTGGGCATCCCGTGCTTTTCGGGCCAAAATACATTTACCTCTCCCGTCTGCCTCAGACCCTCCCTGTTGCACCGGCCTGCCGACTGGGCAATCGAATCAATACCTGCCATGCTCCGGTAGACCACTGGGAAATCAACGTCCACCCCCGCCTCAATCAACTGGGTCGAAATTACCCGACACACTTCCCCTTTTTTTAGCCTGCTTTTTATATTCGACAACACTTGTGTCCTATGCGCCGGACACATTCTGGTGCTCAGGTGGAAGGTCCCCTCGCCATGGACCCTTTCAAACAGTAATCGGGCATGCTTTTTAGAGTTTACAATACACAACACCTGGTCATGACCGGATATCCTCTTTGCCAGTTCATCATCAGACACCGCTCCAATGCTACGTACCCGCACCCTTTTAAAAGCCTCGTATAAACTTTCCGGTTCATCAATAATCTCAACAGGGTTGATTTCTTCCGGCAAAAATTTCCTGATAGCTGGCTGCGTCGCTGTACACAGCACAACTGTGACATTATAGTTGGTAACAAGTTCTGCTAGCGCATTCAGGCAAGGTTTAAGAAAGCCCGTTGGGATCATCTGGGCCTCGTCTATGATGATAACGCTATTGGCGACATTATGTAGTTTACGGCATCTTGAACTCCTGGCCGCAAACAAAGATTCAAAGAACTGAACATTGGTAGTGGCAATAATGGGCATGTCCCAGTTTTCTGCTGCAAGTTTTAATTTTTGCCCCATTCCCCAAGCATACTCGGCTTCGGTTTCTGCCTGTTTTTCTTGCGGATATGAAAAATTACTGTGATGCTCCAGCACATTTTCCTCACCAAGCACATCTCGGAATACAGCTGCGTTTTGTTCAATTATGCTGGTATATGGTATTACATATATCACGCGTTCTTTCCCATACCGCAATGCATGTCTCAGTGCAAAACTCAGAGATGACAGCGTTTTGCCCCCACCGGTGGGGACAGTTAGCGTGAAGAGGCCCGGAATGTGATTAGCTTTTTCCCTGCAGTTAGCAAGAATTCCCGACCTTTTTCTGTTAACGGCAGTATCAGTGGCTTTGGAGGACAGATTGTCGAGAAACCGGTCCAGTGTATCCGCTAGGCTTTTCAACGAATACTGCCTGTCTCGGCTACCCGCTTTTTCTGAAGCCAGCGCCTTCTCTGTGTCCAGAAAATCTGCGTCAACAAGGCAGGAATACACAAACCTGGTTAGAAATTGGGAGCTGAATCCCATACCAACAACAGGTCTTATGGCTAGAAAAGCAATATCCCGGGGAGAAGGCAAAACTATTTCCTTAATATACGCGCTATAGTCATTTAATTGCTTTTTTAACCTGGCTTCCAGTGACGTTTCATCCGCCATGCTGCCCCAATCAGGAAGGCCACAGTGATGGCCAGATATTATATAAGCCAATATTTTACCCATCGGGCCGTACCTTTTTTCCACTTCCACTGCGCCTGGAGTGGAATGGTCAACCTTAATGCCCCGGCCTTCAAGGCGCTTTTGAAACTCGGGAGCGTATTTGCCCACGTCATGCAGAAGCCCTGCCAAAAAGGCAATTCTTTCTGCTCCAAATCCCTTTGCAAAAGTAGCCGCAGTCTCAGCAGTATCCTGCAAATGGGCTCTCAGTAAATGCCACTGGCTCTTGTCCTTTTCACTGTCCGAATGAGCATAATAACCCAAGATAACCCTTCTTTCCAAATCTTTAATTCCATCACCTTTACCAAGTGTAAGTATGTAGACTCACAGTCCATGCTTAATTTTGCAATTCAATGGAGTGTATCACTCTATCACATCTTTACTACAATAAAAAATAACACCGTAAATTCCAGGTAGTCCTTCCATAGCGCAAGCCAAATTAATAATTCCAGTAGAGATACACAATCATGTTCAGACACTGGCCCCAGACGGCATATTTCTTTACTTTTGCGGCCATTGCTATACCCCCGGTTTAATTCTCATTAATTGGTTATTATTTCGTCGGAAAGATACATATACCTCCATATATTTACTAATTCAGCCACAAAAAACATTTCTATCCAACCTCTGGATCAAGCCGGTTTAGAAACTATTAACATAATATTCCATAAATATTTACCCTCCCAACTAATAGTTTTCATAGTGTTAATTAAATAAGTTGTTAGTTTAAATGGTAACACCCTGTCCGGACAGCAGTTTGTCATAGGGATATAAATAATTTCATGGCTCTGGCGAAGGCATATATTTCTCTCCGGCGCTGCTTTTATGCCACATATTTGTTTCTACTTAAGCTAAAAACAAAAAAGCCAGTCTCTCAATTTCTTGAGAATACTGGCTTTTGGGTCAGGCAGTTTTTACCGTCAGGGTATATTTCTAGACTATCTTGGTTGTCCAGTCTTCAACATTCCATATATCAGTGACCCAATCCTCATAAAATTCCGGTTCGTGGGACACTAAAACAACTGTCCCTTTAAATTCCTTTAGTGCTCTTTTTAATTCCTCTTTCGCATCCACGTCAAGGTGATTCGTTGGCTCATCAAGCACCAGCCAATTGACATCCTTTAACATAAGCTTGCAGAGTCTTACTTTGGCGTTTTCTCCACCACTTAAAACCATCATTTGACTGGTAATATGCTCATTTGTCAGGCTGCATTTGGCTAAAGCCTGGCGAACCTCATAATTACTGAGGCCCGGAAATTCACACCAAATCTCTTCCATTGCTGTGTTGCTGCTGTTATCCTGGGCGCTTTCCTGCTCAAAATAACCTGGAAAGATATTTTCCCCTAAAAGCACTGACCCGGAAAAAGGCTTAATAAGGCCCAAAAGAGTTTTCAATAGGGTGGATTTACCAAGGCCGTTAACACCCCTTATTGCTACCTTTTTATTTCTTTCTAAAATAACATTTAAAGGCTTGGTTAAAGGTTCATCATACCCTAGCACCAGATCCTCAGCCTCAAAAATGATTCTGGAGGGTGTTCTGGCTTCGGTAAATTTAAAAATTGGCTTGATTTTTTCCTTGGGTCTTTCCAGTATTTCCATTTTATCCAACTGTTTCTGGCGGCTTTTGGCACGACCGGTGGTAGAAAACCTGGCTTTATTACGGGCAATGAAGTCCTCTAGTCTTTCGACTTCCTTCTGCTGCTTTTCATAGGCTTTTAGACTCTGGCGCTTTTTTAATTCATGTAACTGCAAGAACTGTTCGTAATTACCAGTGTACCTGGTCAAAATAGTATTTTCCACGTGGTAAATAACATTAACCACATCATTCATAAAATTTACATCGTGCGAAACCAGAATAAAAGCATTTTCATAATTCAAAAGATATTTTTTTAACCATTCAATATGCTCAAAATCTAAATTATTGGTTGGCTCATCTAAAATCAAAATGGTTGGATTCTGAAGCAGCAGTTTAGTCAACAACACCTTGGTTCTTTGACCTCCACTTAAATCAGCTACATCCCTGTCCAAACCAATATCGGTTAATCCCAGGCCATTGGCAATTCCTTCAATCTTAGCTTCAATGGTATAAAAGCCGTTACCTTCTAAGATGTTCTGGATCTCCCCTACGTCGTCCATCATCCGGGTTACTTCATCTTCAGATGCTTCACCCATCTTCTCGTAAATCTGAAACATTTCCGTTTCCAAATCATACATGCCTTTAAAGGCTTCCCTTAATACTTCCCGGATGGTCTTTCCTTTGGTTAAAACAGTTTTTTGATCAAGGTAACCCACTGTAACACGGTTTGACCATTCTACTTTTCCCTTATCAGGGATCAGTTCTCCGGTAATGATATTTAAGAAGCTGGTTTTCCCTTCTCCATTGGCCCCTACCAGCCCAACATGTTCTCCCTTTAACAGACGAAAGGATGCATCTTCCAAAATAGCCCTGGCACCAAATCCATGGGTCACATTTTCTACTGTCAATACACTCATTTGCTTCTCCTTAATGACTGATGTAGCGTATGCCTTAAATATTTTATATTGTAGTAGCCCTTTAGTCAAAAGTTTAGTAAGCAAAAAAAAAGCACCTTATAATTGGCAAGATATGCTATTGAAATATAATCTTACCATCCTCCCTTACTACCAGTACCGCATCAAATTTGTTTTTCTCCTTGGTCAAAAAACCCTTAATAATTCCGGTTTTGCCTTGATTGAGGAGTAACTTAGCCTGGGTTGGGGTTATTTTTTTACCGGATATTTCTTTCCAAATGGCAAACTTGCAGCCCTCTTTGTAGCCCGTACATCCGTAACTTTTAGGATATTCAACTACGTCACGGGAGCAGACCGGGCATTTACCCAGTGATTCACGTCCCTGTAGCCCTGGCTTAGAAGTGGGGGCCTGCTGTTTAGCCACTTCCACGGTCTGGCGTGTTATATTTATAATTCCGGCCATAAAATCACGTGGATTTACTTTGCCTAATTCTATGTCTGCCAGCGACTTTTCCCACTGCCCGGTCATTTCCGGGCTTTTTATTATGTCCGGTACAAGGTTTATCAGGGATATGCCCTTCGTAGTGGGCAACAATATTTTTTGTTTTCTTTCTATGTAGCCCACCTGTATGAGGCGCTCTATTATGGCAGCCCGGGTGGCCGATGTGCCCAGTCCGTGCCCTTTCATGGCTTTTTTTAACTCGCTGTTCTCCATAAACCTGCCGGCGCCCTCCATAGCGGCCAGCAGCATTGCTTCGGTGTATCTTTTGGGTGGTTTAGTTTGCTTTTCCTTTATCTTTGTACTGTCAGTAACAACGTTTTCGCCCCGTGTCAGTTCCGGTATCACAGCAATTTCATCACTTTCCGTATCTTCGCCCTGGTCTGGTTTTTCTGCTGCAGGGGTATACACCGTTTTCCAGCCCGGGTCCAGTTCCACCCTGCCGGTGGTCAGAAATGTTTCTCCCTCCGTTTTGGTGATCACCCTGGTCTGCTTGTATCGGGCTGGCGGAAAAAATATAGCCAGAAACCTGCGGGCCACCAGGTCATATATTTTGCGTTCATCCGGGGTTAGTGCACTTTTGTCAGGTTTAGTATCAGTTGGAAGAAGCGCCGTATGATCGGTTACCTTCCCGTCGTCTACATATCTTTTCCCCGGCATCCCTGCTTCTTTAGCCGTTTTTACTAAGGCTGCGTATTCATCGGTACCAGCAAGGGCAGCCAGGCGCCTCCCTATGGTGCTTGCCAGTTCTTTTGTTATATGCCTGCTATCCGTGCGGGGATAAGTGATCAGTTTTCTCTTTTCATAGAGCGCCTGGGCTATCTCCAATGTTTTTGCCGCGGCAAGGCCGTATTTTTTGTTGGCCTCTTTTTGCAAATCATTCAGGTTAAACAGCAACGGCGGTAATTCAGTTACAGCCTTTTGCTCAACGCTTACCACCACTGCAGGTTTACCGGCAATTTCATCTTGAATCACTTTGGCAGCCGCAGGGTTATCAAACCTGTCCTGATCCTCTTTAAACCATTTGCCGGTATAGCTTTGTCCATTGTCTTTATTAAATACTGCATATAACTCCCAGTACGGTACAGATACGAAATTGTTTATTTCCTGCTCCCTATTTACGATCAGGGCCAGTGTGGGGGTTTGTACCCTGCCCACGGATAGTAAATTATTGTGCCTTACGGTAAATGCCCGGGTAGCGTTAATGCCAATAAGCCAGTCGGCCCGGCTGCGAGCCTCCGCCGCCCGGGCCAAGAGGTCCAGATTGCTGCCCGGTCGCAGCTGTGTAAATGCTTTCTTTACTGCTGCTGGAGTTGTTTCTGATAGCCATAATCTCTTGAACGGTTTTTTACAACCGATTATATGATAAATATATCGAAATATTAACTCGCCCTCGCGACCGGCATCGCAGGCGTTTACCAAAGAATCAACATCGGACCTTCTCAGGAGTTCCCTAATCACCTTTAGCTGCTTTACAGTTTTGGGGTTTGGTTTCAGCCTGAATTTTTCCGGTATAATCGGAAGTGATCCAATGGTCCATTTTTTAAGTCCCGGGCTGTAATCCTCAGGTGCAGCCAGTTCCACGAGGTGACCTATGGCCCAGGTGACCACGTATTCGCTATTTTCCATGTAACCATCTCTATTGTTAAACTTACCGATAATTGCCGCTAAGTCCCGGGCCACGGAAGGTTTCTCGGCTAAAATGAGGCTTTTCATGTTCTTCTCCTTATGCTGGTTTCACAAACCCAGGAATAACGATGGGTTGATTTTCGGTATTCGTACCGTTGTCTTCTTGTGGGCATTTGAAGTGTGAAGCTATATACCCTAATGATATAAAAACATTCGACCAACTACAACCAGATCATAGATGATTATATTGACTTCTATCTATAATCTCGAACGACCACAGATTTGATAAACGAAAACGCACCCGCTGAATATCTCAACGAGTACGTTTGACGTGGACCTGATGACGGAACTTAAATGTTCTTTTATTTATCGCTTGACACAGCAACTTCCTCTAAAGCAAAGTTTTTCTTCCTGCGTTCCTCGTATAAATATGAATTATAGGCTTATCCACTACGCTCCCGCCGCTATGTGAACGCCCGACCAGCGGGCGGGTTATAAGAGATTCTAGTCTATGTCCACCTTGCTTCGGAAAAAGCGCCTGTAAACCTCGCCGGCCGGCAATAAAACGTCATTACTTCTTCAGCGTGCCGCAATCCTGCCGTCTGCCATCCTGATCACCCTGCCGCAAATCTCCGCTGTCTGCGGGTTGTGCGTTGCCACAAGGACAGTTCTCCCATGATGATTTAGATTTTTCAGTAATTCCGCGATCTCCGCACCGGTTGCCGAGTCCAAATTGCCCGTGGGCTCGTCCGCCAGGATAAGATCCGGATCCAGCAGAAGCGCCCGGGCAATAGCCACCCGCTGCTGCTCGCCACCGGAAAGGTCATCCGGGCGTCGGCCTTCTTTGCCTGCCAGGCCCACCAGCCCCAGCAGCTCCAGCGCACGCGGCCGGTAATCGTTTCCCAAAGGGAAGGCCGGCGCAAGCACGTTCCTCAGGGCGCTCAAAGTGGGAATCAAATGATAGGCCTGAAAAATAAAGCCGATCTTCTCCCGGCGAAATCTACAAAGGGACACCTCGCCCTGTCCAGAAATTTTTTTCCCTTCAAAAATAATATCTCCGCCGCTGGGCCTGTCCAAGGTACCTAAGAGATTTAGCAGGGTGGTTTTACCGCACCCGGAAGGACCCGTCAGCGCTATAAATTCGCCCCTCCGGATCTCCAGGCTTGTCACGTCCAGCACTTTAACCGCAAGCTTATTCTTCCCGTAAACCCTGGTCAGGTTTTTCACAAAGATCAACACATCCGGCTCCAATAAAACTCACCTCCGCAAGCTATGCTCCCCGAAGTATCCGCGCAGGCGCCGCGCTCTTGGCGCGCCAGGCCGGGTAAATTCCTCCCGCCACCCCGATCAGGATACCGGCAAGGCATACATAAGACGCCGTCCGCCAGGTGAGCCTGGCAAAATCCAAAGCTATCAGATCCCTGGCCAAAACCAGGCCGGCGTAACCCAGAGCCACCCCCAAGGCGGCCCCAAGCATGCTCATAACCAGAGACTCCACCATCACCAAAAAGATGATGTTGGCCGGGGTCCAGCCCAGCGCCTTCAGGATGCCGAACTCACGCATCCGGTTGATGACGGATAAAAGCATCACCACCATGATGAAAAGCGCCCCGACCACTACGGACACCACGGAGACCGCGATGAGAAACCTGCCGAAGATGTCCAGTACATCTTTAACCGGATTCAGCACTTCATTGGGCAACACTACCTGAACTTCCGGCTTTTTGCCGGATAGATCATTCCGGATGGACTGCGCTACAGATTCCAAATTATCGATTTCATCCACTGTTACATTAATGGAGGATACTTTTCCAGCCGGTATCTTGCCAATATCCCTGGCCAGGTGTTCGGATCCGCTGAAAGCACTGTCCAAGACTTCGTTGCCGGTCTGGTAAACACCCACAACCTTCAACTCCAACACCTTCGCCTGTCCTTTCTCCGGGACGATAAACCGGTAAACATTTCCTATTTCATAAGGAGAATTAATAAACTTCATATACTTTTGAAGACTGGCCCCAATGATAATCTCTTGATCATCTTCAGGAGCAGTCCCTTGAATAATTTTGTTGTGAGGTATGTTAGAAACAGTTGAAATATCTTGAGCTCCGTATCCATAAAAAGGCATGTCGTATTCCATGTTAAAAGGGCGCATAATCGCTGAAACCTGTGCATAGACCTTTTCCACATGCGGTTTGTTTTTTATGGTTTCCATATAAGAAGACGGTATAGAAGTTGTACCCATACCCAGGAACAAGCCGCCGAAGAGCGCATCTCTGCCGGAAATCATGATTCTATTTGAAAGATCTCCAAGGGTACGCTCAGCACGGTTTTCCATTCCTGCAACCAGGGACAAAAGGAAAGTCATAAGTGCTATACCAAAGGCTACTCCGAGTATGGCCAGGACTACAACTGCTTTTTTACGAAAGGCGTTTTGAATTGAAAAGAACAGTAAAGACAAAATCTCATCCCCATTTTATTAATACTCCCACTCAAATTCTTCCACTTCCGGGAACTCCATCAGTGCTTCCTTCATAATGGAGCAAATGCGCTGCACTCCTTCTTCAGTTTTTGCCTCGCAACGGGCCACCAGCACAGGCTGGGTGTTGGAAGCCCGCACCAGGCCCCACCCGTCGCCAAAGAGCACCCTTGCCCCGTCCACATCAACTACGGGGTATTCCTGCTTAAAACGCTCAGCCAGCCCGCTGACCACCTTGAATTTGTCCCAGTCCGGGCAGGGAACCCTGGTTTCAGCCGTAGAGTAATACTTCGGTAAACTTAAGAGCATCTTTGAGAGCGGCACATCGGAATTGGAGAGTATCCTCAAAAGGCGGCCAGCAGCGTAAAAGGCGTCGTCAAAACCGTAAAACTCGTCTGCAAAAAATATGTGCCCGGACATCTCCCCGGTAAAGACCGCCCCTACTTCCTTCATCTTAGCTTTGATCAAGGAGTGGCCCGTCTTGTAGAAGAAAGACTTGCCACCGAGGCGCTCCACCTCGTCCACCAGGGCCTGGGAGCACTTCACTTCGATGATGGCCTCGGCTCCGGGGTGCTTTGGCATAATTTCCCACCAGTAAATGCACATCAGCAAATCTCCCCAGATAATATTCCCAGTCTCGTCCACCACCCCGATGCGGTCTGCATCACCGTCAAAAGCTATGCCAAGATCCGCCCTCTCCTTCAGTACCACTTTTCTCAACTCCACCAGGTTGGCCGTCTTTACCGGGTCCGGCTGGTGGTTCGGGAAGGAGCCGTCGGATTCACAATAGAGCGGTATCACCTCGCAGCCCCAGTTCTCCAATATTTTTTCAGCAAACAAGGCAGCCGTGCCGTTGCCGCAGTCCACAGCCACCTTTAACTTTCGTGGACCAAGCTGTATTTTTCTTTTCAGCATATTTAGATACGAGTTGATGGCGTCTACCTTTTCAAGGCTTCCGGAACCGTGCGGAAACTCCCCGGCCGAAATCAATTCTTTGAGCTTCTGAATATCATCTCCGTAGATGGTCCCGGCGTGCAGGGCCATCTTGAATCCGTTTTCATCTGGTGGATTGTGGCTGCCGGTAATCATTACCGCAGCGTCAATACCAAAGTGTACCCTGGCGTAGTAAAGCGCGGGCGTGACTACCAGGCCTATATCCATCACGTCACAGCCCACGTACATAAGGCCCTTTACCAGGGCGTCCCGCAGGCGTTCGGAACTGAGGCGGTTGTCCCTCCCCACCAGTACTTTATATAAGCCCTTTTGTATAGCTACAGTTCCAAAAGCTTTACCCAGGAGCGTTACAGCCTCATCCGTAAGGTCCCGTTCAGCTACGCCCCGGATGTCATACTGGCGAAAAATATGTTCATTAACAGTTACCATATTGAAATTCCTCCTTTAAGCTACCACTACAGCACTTCATCCAGGCCTTTGTCCTTTAAAGCCTGCACGACCTTCTTTATATCCTGGGCCCGGTCCTTGCGACAGATCAGGATGCTGTCGCGGTGGTTTGCCACGATTAAACTCTCTACCCCTATGACGCCAACCGTCTTGCCAGGGGAATAAATGAAAGTATCACTTGTGTCCAGCAGCACCCCCCGGCCCTCAATGAAATTTCCTCGCTCATCCTTTTCAGCGTAGCGCTCCAGGGCCGTCCAGGAACCGATATCGTCCCAGCCGAAATCCCCCCGCATCACCAGAACGCTGTCCGCCTTTTCCAGAATACCGTAGTCCACCGAAACCCTGGGCAGTTCCGCGTAGACTTCTTCCAGAACAGCCAGATATTGTTCCGTCCCGATGGCCTGTCCAATCTTATTCAGGCCCTGGGCAAGTTGTGGGGTGTGTTTTGCAATCAGTTGACGAACCAAATCCACCCGCCAGATAAACATGCCACTGTTCCACAGGTAATTTCCCATTGAAAGAAATCTTACAGCCTTCGCGTAATCAGGCTTTTCCAGGAAACGGAGGACCCGCCATGCCGGCGTGCCGGCAAAAGTGTCGTACAATTCCCCCTCGCAAATATAGCCGTACCCCGTCTCAGGCCTGTGGGGCGTGATGCCCAGCGTCACTATCTCTTCTCCACGCCAGGCCGCCGCCACCGCGCTTTTCAGTACTTCCTGGAAACGGGGAACGTCGCAGACGAAGTGGTCCGCCGGCAGTACAATCATAACCTCCCGGGGGTCTTTACGCTCTAAAAACAAAGTGGCCAGCCCGATAGCAGCCGCAGTATCCCGCCCAAAGGGCTCGATGATAATGTTTTCCTCCGGCAAGTGCGGCACTTGCTCCATGATGGTATCCTTA
>JGI25321J50212_10000778_pt1 | contig 31872 bp, 25 predicted proteins | sample AutmiccommuBRH23_FD_50212 | JGI IMG/M metagenome (IMG submission 50212)
AGGAGCCCCGGCTCCAAAGGCCGGCTCAGCCCGTCGCCCGCCGGCCCCTCCAGGGCGAATCCGGGCTCCCCCGCGCCGTCAGCGAGCCCCGGTTCCGTCTGGGTGTAGTGTTCCAGAAGATACGCCCGCCCCGCGGAATCCCGCCAGAGAGCGGCCAAGTGCTCGTCGCGGGAGAGGGCCGTCTTCAGATAGCCCCAGGCGGCCGTAACGCTCTCCTGCATCACTTCGCCCAGCTGGCCGGTGAGGTGGAAATCTCCCTTGCCGGGGGCAACCACCGTCTCGATGCGCAGGATATCGCCGCCCGCTCCGGTGTACGCCAGGCCGATGCTCACACCCACGCTGGGTTCGGTTTCCACCCGGGCGCGCAGGAACGCAGGCGCGCCCAGCAGCCGTTCCACGTCGCGCGGGCCCAAGCGTCCCGGCACCGGCCGGTTCTCCACGCGCATACGGGCCAACTTGCGGTACACCTTGCCGATCAGGCGCGCGAGCTCGCGCACTCCCGCTTCCCGGGTGTACGAGCTGATCATCGTGCGCCGGGCGGTCCGTGTGAACACGTCGCCCAGCTCCGCGAGACCATTCTCCCCGGCCAGCTTGGGCACGAGGTGGCGCCGGGCGATCTCCTCCTTCTCGCGATCGGTGTAGCCGGGAAGACGGATCATCTCGAGGCGGTCGTGCAAGGTTTCGGGGATGTCTTCCTCATAGTTCGCGGTGGCCACGAAGAGGACCCGAGAGAGATCGTACTCGAGCTCCAGATACGTGTCGCGGAAGGCTTGGTTCTGCACGGGGTCGAGCACCTCGTTGAGGGCGGCGGCCGGATCACCCCGCCAGTCCGATTCGAGTTTGTCGAGTTCGTCGAGCAGCACCACGGGATCGTCCACAGCGGCCCGCTTGAGGGCATCCACGATGCGGCCGGGCATGGCCCCCACGTAGGTCTTCCGATGGCCGCGGATCTCGGCTTCGTCACGCACGCCGCCCAGGGAGATGCGCTGAAGGGGTCGACCGAGTCCCTTCGCGATGGCCATAGCCACCGAGGTCTTCCCGACTCCGGGAGGACCGATCAGACAGAGAGTGGTGTTCGGCGGGGTGCCGCCCCGTAGACGCGCAACCGCCAAATACTCGACTATGCGGTCCTTCACATCCTCCAAACCGTAGTGAGTCTCGTCGAGCACGCGGGCGACCTTCTCCACGTCGGGCAGTTCCGCGCCGGAGAGCGTGCCCCACGGCAGCCCCAGGACGTGATCGAGATAGGTCTTCGCCACAGCCACCTCCGCGGAGAACGGCGGCAGCTCGCCAAGTCTTCGTATCTCTTTGCTAACGGCGGCCGCGGCGGCCTCGGGCAAATGCTTCTCCTGCAAGAGCTTGGAGTACTCTCCCTGCTCGCTCTCCTCGTCGTCCTCCTCGCCGAGTTCCTCCCGGAGTATGCGCAGACGCTCACGCAGGAACACCTTGCGCTGGTGACGCTCGAGGTTCTCGTGCACCTGGTCGGCGATCTCGTTTTCGATGGCCAAGAACTCGTTCTCCTGAATGAGCACTTCGAGCAACCGCAGCAGCCGCTCCTCGGGGTCCTCCCCCTCCAGCAGAGCCTGCTTGCGGTCGGGCGCAATATCGAGGTGGGGCGCGACTATGTCCACCACGCTCTCCGGATCGGTGACGTCGTCCAGAGCCGTCTCCGCCTCCTCCGGCAACTGAGGCGACTGCGCCACGTACACGGCGAACTCTCTGGCCACCGAATCCACCAAGGCCCGAGTGCGCGACCAGTTCGTGCTGGGACGTGTGCGGAGTTCGCGATAGGAGACGGTGAACATGGGCGTTTCGGCGGCGAAGGACTCGATCTCCACACGCTGCTGACCCTCGATGACCGCTTTGATAGTGCCGTCGGCCAGCCGGTGCAACTGCACGACTTTGCAGAGCGTCCCCACCACGGAGATGTCGTCCGCCGACGGGTCTTCGACGCCACCCACCTTCTGGACGGACAGGATCAGCGGCGCTCCAGCCGAGTAGGACTGCTCGAGGGCGCGGACGGCACGCTCGCGCACCTCGAAAATGGGAGTAAGCATCCTGGGAAAGACGATGAGGTCGCGTGTGGCCAGGAGAGGCAGCGTACGCCGCTGTTCAACCAAGGTTATGACTCCAGAGCTAGGAGGCTGCTGAAAAACGAAGCCTGGGCCGCCGGAAGGCGCCGGCCGGCGCGATTCGGCATCCTCGGCCGCACGCGCAGCGCCGCTACGCGAGCTTCCTGCGTCCATGTTTCACGTGTGCCCATGGCGCCCTGGCGGCGAAGCGTCACTTTTCAGCGGCCTTTTAGGCGGACTCTTCGTCGAGATCCAGTTCGTCTCGACCGGCGCTGGTGACCAGCGTGGGCTCGATGTTGCGCTCGATGACCTCTTTGGTGATCACGCACTTCGTCACGTCGCGCCGACTCGGTAGCTCGAACATGACGTTCATGAGTGCGGCCTCGATGATCGAGCGCAGTCCGCGGGCTCCCGTATCGCGCACCACGGCCTTGTCGGCGATGGCGTCCAGACTTTCCTTCGGGAAGATGAGATCTACGCCGTCGTACGCAAAGAACTTGTGGTACTGCTTCACCAACGCGTTCTTCGGCTCGGTGAGGATCGCGACCAGGTCCTCGCGGCGGAGTTGGTGCACGTTCGAGATCACAGGCAGGCGGCCGATGAACTCGGGGATGAGCCCGAACTCCAGAAGATCCTCGGGCAGCACCTGCGCGAACAACTCGCCCACGTCCTTGTCCACCTTGCTCTCGATCTGCGCTCCGAAACCCACGCCTTTGCGTCCGATGCGTCGTTCGACGATCTTCTCCAGACCGGCGAACGCGCCGCCGCACAGGAAGAGGATATTGGTGGTATCGATGGTGAGGAACTCCTGGTGGGGGTGCTTCCTCCCGCCCTGAGGCGGCACGCTCGCGGTTGTGCCCTCCAGGATCTTGAGCAGGGCCTGCTGCACGCCCTCGCCGGAGACGTCTCGCGTGATAGATGGGTTGTCCGCCTTGCGGGCGATCTTATCTACTTCGTCGATGTAGATGATGCCCGTCTCGGCCTTCTTGACGTCGTAGTCGGCGGCCTGTATGAGCTTGAGGAGGATGTTCTCCACGTCCTCGCCCACATAACCCGCCTCGGTGAGAGCCGTGGCGTCGGCGATGGCGAAAGGCACGTTGAGGATGCGGGCCAGCGTCTGAGCGAGGAGGGTTTTCCCGCACCCCGTGGGACCCACGAGCAGTATGTTCGACTTGGCAAGCTCGATGTCGTCATCTTCCGCCGCGGTCATCTGGACGCGTTTGTAGTGGTTGTACACCGCCACAGACAGCGTCCGCTTGGCCTCCTCCTGCCCGATGACATACTCGGAGAGGACGGCGTAGATCTCCCGCGGCTTCGGCAGGTTGTCCAAGTCGAGCGTAACCGGAGCAGCGAGTTCCTCGTCGATGATCTCGTTGCAGAGATCGATGCACTCGTCGCAGATGTAGACGCCCGGGCCGGCGATCAACTTCTTGACCTGGCGCTGACTCTTTCCGCAGAAACTGCAGAGGAGCTGCTCGGAACCACCCGACGGTTTCGGCACTATGACCGCTCCCTACCTATGCTCGATGATCTTGTCGATGATGCCGTACTCCAGGGCCTCCGGGGCACCCATGAAGTAGTCACGCTCCGTGTCTTTCGCCACCTTCTCCAGATCCTGACCGGTGTGCTTCGCGAGGATCTCGTCCAGCCGTGACCTCAAGCTGAGCGCCTCCCGGGCGTGGATCTCGATGTCGGTAGCCGGCCCTTGGAATCCGCCGGACACCTGATGGATCAGCACTTTGGAGTTCGGCAGCGCATACCGTTTTCCCTGCGCGCCGCCCGCGAGGAGCAGCGCTCCCATCGACATGGCCACCCCGATGCAGATGGTGGAAACATCAGGCTTGATGAATTGGATCGTGTCGTAGATGGCCAGCCCCGCGTACACGCCACCGCCCGGGCTGTTGACGTAGAGGGCGATGTCTTTGTCGGGATCCTCGGACTCCAGATGCAGAAGCTGGGCCACGATCAAGTTGGCCACTTGGTCGTTCACCGGGGTGCCAAGGAAGATGATGCGCTCGCTCAGCAGGCGCGAATAGATGTCGAAAGCGCGCTCGCCGCGGCTTGTCTGCTCGACCACCATAGGGATCAGTGGGCTCACACTGCCATCCTTTCGGTTCGATCCACGGAGCCGGGGACTACTCGTCGTCGGACTCGTCACCCGGCTCTTCTACGGAGGCGGTCTCGCCCGACACCTCCTCCGGCCTCTCGGAACTCGGCTCGTCGGATTCGTCGGATTCGTCGGATTCGACAGGCTCAACGGGCGCGACAGGCACAGCATGTTCCGCCACAAGATCGGCCGCCAATTCCCGAAGAATCTGTTGCCGTATCTCCGCAATTCTACCAGACTGCTCCAGACGCAACCGCAGTTCGCCGGCCTCTACCTTGCCCGCGGCGGCCAATCTGTCGAGGCGCTCGGTGAGCAGTTCCTCGGTAACCTCGAGTTCTTCCGCCCTTGCCACGGCGTCCAAGGCCAGGCTCGTGCGCAGGGTCGACTCGGCTTCCGGGAGCATCTGCTTCACCAAGTCGTCGAGACCGGAACCCGTGGCCTGCAGGTAGCCCCGGATGTCGCCGCCCTGCATGGACAAGGAGCGCGCAAAATCGTCCACCATCTCCCGTGACTGACGATCGATGGCGGCCGGCGGCAGATCCACCGTGATACCCGCAGCCACAGCCTGTATCGCCGCCGCCCGGAAGCCCCGGTCCGCGGCCGAGTCCTTAGCTGCCTGCAACTTCTCACGGATGTCGACCCGCAACTCAAGCAAGGTTTCGAACTCGCTGACGTCCTTGGCGAACTCGTCGTTCATGGCGGGAAGAGCCTTCTCTTTGATCTCCTTCAGTTCCACGTTGAAGTCGAGAGTGGCGCCCTGGAGATCCTCGGCCTGATAGTCATCGGGGAACGACACCGGGACGGTGCGCTGCTCCCCCGCCTTCATGCCCACCACGCCCTGCTCGAGATCGGGGAGGAGATAGCCGCCGCCCACCTCGAACATGTAGTCGTCCAACTTCGTGTTCTCCACGGCCTCGCCGTCTCGGAACCCTTCGGCCCCGATGGTGACGTAGTCCCCTTCCGCCGCCGCACGGTCGCCCGCCGATTTCAGCTCGGAGAACTCCTCACGCAGACGTTCGACACGCTCGTCCACCTCGGAATCCTCCACCACAGCCTCCGCGCGCGGAGCCTCCACACCCTTGTAGGGGCCGAGTTCCGCCTCCGGCATGATGGTCACGACGGCCGTGAAGGTGAATGCCTTTCCCTCCTCGGGAGGGTCCTCGAAATCCACTTCCGGGCTGTCCACCGGGTCGAGACCCGCTTCCTCGAGCGCGGCCGCGTACCAGGGCGAAAGACGGTCGTCGAGCATCTGGTGGACGATCGCCTCCATCCCAAAACGCTGCACGACCATCGAAGACGGCACTTTGCCCTTGCGGAACCCGGGGATACGGACGTCCCGGGCCAGTTGCTTGATGGTGGCGTCGATGGCCGACTGCACCTCTTCGGCCGGGACCTCCACCTGGAGCTTGACGTCGTTCCCGTCCTTCTCGCCTACGGTCGTCTTCACCTCGGTGATCCTTCCTTCCATCCTGGGGCCAGCGGCTCGGATCGGCCGCATACAGATCGTGGTGCGGGTGAGAGGACTCGAACCTCCACGTCAATAGACACATGATCCTAAATCATGCGCGTCTGCCATTCCGCCACACCCGCACGTCGAGGAGCGGACACCCGGCGGCTCCCGCCGCTCCGCGGCGCCCCGTTCCCGGGGCACCAACGACAGACGACCCTCCACGCGCCTCGCCGGCGGCACGGCGGTGTGAAGGGTCGCCGATCTTGAAGGGTGAACGACGGGACTTGAACCCGCGGCCGCTGGAGCCACAATCCAGAGCTCTACCAACTGAGCTACGTTCACCACGTATCGCCGGATCACACGGACCCCGCGACGTTCACCACAGGCGCGCCTGGGAGGATTCGAACCCCCGGCCCACGGATTAGAAGTCCGTTGCTCTATCCACCTGAGCTACAGGCGCCTACTCCGACCGCTGAGCCGAGGGCGGATCGGCCCCGAAGAGCGGGCGACGGGATTCGAACCCGCGGCCGACGGCTTGGAAGGCCGACGCTCTACCAACTGAGCTACACCCGCCCGTTTCACCACTCGCCCAGCCATTCACAGGTCGGGACGAGAGGATTTGAACCTCCGACCCTCTGCTCCCAAAGCAGATGCGCTACCAGGCTGCGCCACGTCCCGACGCCCGTGCCCACCGGCATCGGAGGCGAAAGTATAGCGTATCGAGGCGGTGTTTCCAGTAGCGGGAGCCGCCCGGCGCGCGCCGCCGCCGGACGGCCGAGGTCGAGGCCGCCGGCGCGGGTCGTGAAGGCCCCGGCCGAACGCCGTGGGCCGGGGTGGCGACAGAAGGTTAGCCCGCCGTCCCTGAAGGGATAGAATAGCTGGGCGCGTCGTCGCACCCATCCGCCGTACGGAGGAGGGACCATGGTCCGGGCATATGTCCTCGTCAAGATCGAAGCGGGAAGAGCGAAGGAGATCCTGGATGGACTGCGTATCATCCCCAGCGTCGAACGGGCCGACGCAGTCACGGGCCCGGTGGATCTGATAGTGCAGGTGACCGCCGAAGACCCACGCGCTCTGGCCGAGCTCATCTTCCGCTCGATACAAACGATCTCCGGCGTCAAGGAGACCGACACCCGCATCGTCATAGAGGACTGAGGGCCGGCTCGCGCGACCACGCTCGGCCCGTACAGCGCGAGCCCTACCGCTCAACGCCCGTCCGTGGAGCGGACGCCCCGGCGGACACACACCAAGGATCACCACGCAGGAGGTACAGTGAGAGCGCTCGTCACAGGCGGTGCGGGATTCATAGCTTCACACGTCTCCGACCGCCTCCTTCAGGACGGTCACTCGGTGGCGGTGGTGGACAACCTCGCCACCGGAAAGCGAGAGAACCTGCCGGCTGGCGCCACCTTCCACGAGATGGACGTACGCAGCCCGGCCCTCGCGGACGTGTTCGCCGGTGAGAAGCCGGACATCGTGTTCCACCACGCCGCCCAGATGGACGTACGCAAGTCGGTGACCGATCCACGTTACGACGCGGACGTGAACCTCCTCGGAACGCTGAACCTCCTCGAGAACTGCCGGGAGCACGGCGTGGGGAAGGTAGTGTATGCAGGTACGGGCGGTGCGATGTTCGGTGAGGCGGCCTATCTGCCGGTGGACGAGCAGCACCCGATCCGACCCATCTCTCCGTATGGGGTCAGCAAACACACGGTGGAGCACTATCTGTACGCATACCACGTGAACTTCGGGCTCGACTTCACCGTGCTACGCTATCCCAACGTCTACGGGCCGAGGCAGGATCCTCACGGGGAGGCCGGCGTCGTAGCCATCTTCGCTCTTCAACTCCTGAGCGGAGCCAGGCCGCGGATCTTCGGAGACGGCACCAAGACACGAGACTACTGCTTCGTGGCCGACATCGTAGAAGCCAACATGCTGGCCATGGAACGGGGCAGCGCCGGCCTGTACAACATCGGGCGGGGAGTCGAGGTTTCGGATCGCGAGATCTTCGAGGCGGTGCGAGATGCGGTCGGAGTGCCGGTGGAGCCGGAGTACGCTCCTCCCCGCCCCGGCGAGGTGGAGCACATCGCCTTGGACGCTTCCCTTGCCCGAGCCGAGCTCGGCTGGGAGTGGACGATCGATCTGGCCGAGGGCGTCGGCCTCGCCGTAGATTTCTACAGGAATCAAACAGAGAGGGACTGAAGGTGGCAAAACAACGGGATGAGAGAAGAGGACGGGGCGAGCCCCGTGACAACTACGACGGAGGGCCGGAGCGCGACCCCTCCCAGGCCATACCGCACGAGCAGGAACGGGAGACGCTGGCCGCCCTCAAGGCGATACTCATCAAGGTGGCGAGCGTCGTGAAGCCGCTCGGGCTCACTCCCGAGGAGTCGACCGACCTCGTGCAGCGGATGTATGCCAGCGTGCTCGAGATGGACGCACGCCTGGCCGGCGAGGTCGACGACGTGCGCCGCAATTCCATGGTCGCCCACGTGCGGGACGCCGTGATCCGTCGTGAAGACGAAGTCCTCGTCGTGGATCACCCCGCGTCGACCTGATCCGCGGGCCGAGACACCAGACCACGCCCCGCCCGCATCGCGGCGCCGCCGCACCCAGACCCGGCGGCGGAGTTGGATCAGAGCCGCGCTGAAGCCAACGCCGAGGCGCACAGACAATCGCGCGGTCCCGCCAACGCCGGGATCACCGCGAACAGCAGCTCCCGCAGCCGAGCGTTGTTCTCCTCGAACACGCGAACCACATCCGCGTGGGAGACCGCGGCCACGCCGGGGTCGTCGGCCACGCCCACGTCGTAGTCGGTGATGAGCGAGACGTTGGCGTAGCAGATCTCGAGCTCTCGGGCGAGATACCCCTCGGGATACGCGGTCATGTTGATGACCTCCCAACCCGCCGAGCTGAACCACCGGCTCTCGGCCCGAGTGGAAAAACGGGGTCCCTGGATGGTCACCACGGTTCCGCCGTCGTGCATGGTTATGCCGAGATCCCGACCCTTCCCTACCAACGCCGCCCGGATGGTCGGGCAATAGGGATCCGCCGCGGAGACGTGCGTGGATACGGGACCGTCATAGAACGTGTCGACCCGACCGGTGGTGCGGTCCACGAACTGGTCGCACACCACGAAGTGGCCCAGACCCACCTCCCGCTTCAGACTGCCCGAGGCGCACGGGCCGATGATGCGGGTCACACCGAGCGCCTTCATGCCCCACACGTTCGCGCGGTAGTTGATCATATGGGGGGGGTACTGGTGGCGCCGCCCGTGTCGGGGCAGGAAGGCCACCCGCCTGCCCCCCACCTCGCCGATGAAGAAGCTGTCGCTCGGCGGTCCGTAGGGAGTCTCTACCGCCACCTCCTCCACCTCGTCGAGGAACGAATAGAACCCCGATCCTCCGAACACACCGATCTCGGCTTGCGCCACGATCACTCCTCCTCCTGGGCGGCCGCTTCGGTCGCCGCGCCGTTGTCGTCGATGTCGGGGGATTCGGTAGAGTCGGGCTCTTGCACGACGGTGTCACCCGAAGCCCGCACGAAAGCCATCCGCATCTGGTGCAGCGTCGACCGGTAGAGCGCGGCCTCCTGCTCGCTGAGCCCTCCGGAAAGCACACCCACCAGGGCCTCGAAGGCGTCGACCGCCATACGCGCTTGGGGCAGATCACGGTCGGCCGCGGTATCCGGTGTCAGGCCGAGCCTCTGGAACGCCATGCTCGACAGGGACACGAGGAGGTGCGCCAGATAATCCGGCACGGTGATCCTCCGCATCTCCTCCTGGAGACGCTCAAGCAGTTCCTCTTCGCTGACTGCTCCCGGCTCGTCCACCATCGCGCACTCCCTCCACACGGTGCTCGTCGATTCAGCGTGCCAGAATGGCCATGATAGTATCGCCCGAGCGCGTGACCCGGTCAACGCCCGAGGAGCGACGATGGACTACAGCGAGCTGCTTCGTGCAGCATGGCGTATCACCTGGCGGCACAAGTACCTGTGGATTCTGGGCTTCTTCGCCGCCGAGGGCGGCGGCTGCAGCTTCTCCGGGAGCCCTCCCGGCGGCAACTTCGGGAGCTACTCGGCAAACGGCCCGACGGGCGTGGAAGACTGGTTCGCGAGCAACTGGGTGCTCCTGCTGGCGTTGGGATTCGGATTGCTCGTCCTCGGCCTCACGATGTGGGTGATCTCCGTGATCACCACGGGTGGACTCATCTCGGGCACCGACGCCGCGCACGGTGGGCGCCCAGATGCCGGTTTGGGTCCCGCGTGGCGCACGGGCGTGCACAGCTTCTGGCGACTGCTCGGCATGTGGCTCCTCGTGGGTCTGGCGGTCTTCTTGGTGATCCTACTACTGCTGCTCGTCATCGCACTGCCGATCGGGCTTTCTCTCTCCCGAGGTGCCGACTTCGGAGCGGGCGCCATCGTGCTCATCGTGCTTTTCGTCATCCTGCTCGTACTCATCGCCATCCCGGTGGGTGTGATCATGCAGATCGCCCTCACCTGGGCGAGCCGGTCGCTGGTGTTGGAAGGCACCGGGATCATCGACTCCCTGCGTTCGGGGTGGCGCCTCTTCCGCTCCAATGTGGGCACCAGCTTGCTGGTATGGCTCATCGGCGTGGGCGTCTCCATCGGTATGGGTGTGGCACTCCTCGTGCCCCTCGCCATCGTGGGCATACCCATCGGCATCGTGGGCTATCGCCTCTTCACAGACGGCGGAGGGGCCATGTGGGGCGTACTCGGGATCCTGGGCGTGATAGCCCTCGTCGTGTTCGGCTTCTACAAGGCGGTGAGCACGACGTATCTGGGCGCCTACTGGACCGTCGCCTACCGGAACCTGGCTCCCGCTGGCGGGCCTCCGGGCTACGTCTCGGTGCAGCAACTCATGGAGACCTCGCGGGCACCCTGGGCAGGCGCACCTCCAACACCCCCGGCAGGCGCACCTCCAATGCCCCCGGCACCGTTGCCACCCTCACCGTCGCAGGCGCCGACCGGTCCCGTGTGGACCAGCGCTCCGCCGACCCCACCCGCCCCGTGGGTGGAGCCGGGGCAGGAGCCGCCGAGCGAGGGCTGAGCCGGCGCGAAGCGGCCGACGACGAGGCCGCGTCGTCGGGGCGTTCTAAGAGGCTAGGACTCGCCGACGCCCATCGTCTCGGCAACCATGAGGCGGTGGATCTCGGGTAGATCCACGCCATCCTCCTGCATGCGCAGCTGCCGTTGGGCGGTGTTGCCCTCGCGCAACATGCGTTCCACGTGCGCGAGCTCCCCCTCCAGCCCGAGGCGCGCGGCCGCCTCCTCCGCCTGGCCCACGAGGTTGCGTACCATCTCCACCGCGGGTATCTCGATCCTCTTGTCCAGGTCGATCATGCGGCCGTCCAGCCCGTCGCGCAGGGCGCGCCAACGGTTCTCTTCTATGAATCGCCCCTCGTGGACGGGCACCACCCCATTCCGGTCGTAGCGATCCATCAGCGCCCCCACCAGGGCCACGGTGAGGCCCGCCACCGCCATGGAGTCCTCCCAGCGCGGTTGTGCATCGGCCATCCGGATCTCGAGGGTTCCGTAGGTGTGATGGGTCCGCACCGTCCACCAGATCTGGGTGGGCTCGGTGATACACCCGGTGTCGTAGAGGAACTGTGCGTAGTCCGCGTATCCCTTCCAATCGCCGTACGCATCAGGCACACCGCAACGGGGGAAATTGCGGATGAACACTTGTGCCCTCGTGGAGTGCAGGCCGGTCTTCCTGCCCTCGAAGAAGGGTGAGCTCGCGGACAGGGCCAGGAGCGGGGGGAGCAGCGAACGGAACGCGTCGCACAACGCGACCGCCCTGTCGGCGCCGCGGACGCCTACGTGCACGTGCATGCCGAACGTATTGTTGGTCCACGCCACGTAGCGCAACGTCTCCACCACCTTCAGATAGTGGGGCGTTTGGATGAAGCTCTGGTCTTCCCAACGGCTGAACGGGTGCACGCCGGTGGCACAGAGGCCGATACCCAGGGCCCGGGCGGTCTCCACAAGTGCGGTACGCCGGCGACGGATGTCCTCGCGTGCGTCGGCGAAGGTGCGCGACGGGGCCGAGTTGATCTCCGCCTCCGACTGGATGAGCTCGCCGATCACGAGAGGAGCGCCGAAGCACGCGTCCGCCTCGGCTTTGAGCTCGGCGAAGCGATTGGCCAGCGCCAAAGTGGACCCGTCGAGGATCTGAAACTCCTCTTCGATGCCCACGGTCAGATCCTCGCCCGCGTCGAAGATCCGGCCGACCTCCTCGAGGATCCGCACAGCCGCCTCCGCATTCGTGGTTGATATGATGACCCAACCCCGGGCAGCCACCAGACCGGTTGCACGGAACCCCGGGAGGCACTAGTCTACCAGAAGCCCTTTACCGGCCCTTTCCCGGAGACATCCGGAGTTCGGAGAACAGGTGGCACAGGTCGCCGTCTCACCCGATCCAGACGCGCTACTCGTGAGCCGAGCTCGCGAGGGAGACGAGGACGCCGTCGCCGAACTCTACCGGCTCCACTCGCAGCGGGGGTACAACCTCGCCCTGCGCATGACGGGAGATCCTTGGGACGCCGCCGATGTGACGCAAGAGGCGTTCATCAAAGCCTTCGCCCATCTCTCTTCGTTCAAGGGCGAGGCCCGGTTCAGCACGTGGCTTCACCGGATCGTGGTGAACGCCGTACACGATCACCGGCGCCGACGCCGGCCGGAAGTGATGGAGGACGAGGTGATCGAACGCATCGCTTCCGTGGGATCCGCGGGCGGCGCCGCGTTCGCCGGGCGGAACGTGGCGCCCGCTGAGGACGGCCTCTCGCCCGAACTCAAACGGGCGCTTGCGGGTCTTTCCGAGGGCTTCCGCCTGGCCATAGTGTTGTGCGACCTGCTGGGCTACGCATACGCGGAAGCCGCCGAGATCCTAGAGGTACAGGAGGGCACGATCAAGTCTCGCGTGTTCCGCGCGCGAGCGGAACTGGCGGCGGCCCTCCGTGCGGCGGGCTATAGCCCCGCCGACGGCGGGAACCTGCCTCCGCCCGAGCCCGTCCCAACCACTACGACCGCCCCACCAACACCGACCCATCCCCCGCACGACCTGCGGGAGACGTGAGGCTCATGGATCCCCACGAACATCTCCCTTCCGAACACGAGCACCACGGTCACGACGACCCGCGTCCGGACGCCGTATCCGAGCACATCGATTCGTGGGCCGACTTGGCCCTCGATCTGCTCGACGGGAGCCTGCCGGCGCGCGAGGCGGAAGCCTTGAACGCGCATCTGGCCGCGTGCACCGCGTGTCGCTCCACCCTCGACGACCAGCGCGGCGTGGCACTCCTCACGCGCGCAGTACCGGCTGTACCGGTTCCTGAGGGGATCTTCGAAGCGGTACGCGCACATCTATCAGAATCGTTGCCCGGCGCTGCCGACGCCGCAACCGCAGCCGCCCTCGAACCCACCGGCCACTCCGGCGAACCGCGTACGGCCGGCGATCGCACGGAAGGCGGAATGCGCGCGTGGGTACGCACCCTCATACGGCCGCGCGTCTGGCTCCCGGCGGCGGCCTTGACGCTGCTGCTGGGAGTGGCCGTCAGTTCCTACTACCAGTCTGATCTCAGGGGCACCGACGGGCTCCGTGCCGTGAACTCCGGGGAGACGCTGAATGCCGCAGCCCCCACCGCCGAAGGCACACTCGCCGAGGACGAGGCGAAGTCGCTCCAGGAGTCCGCGGGCGTCGATACCACGGTGGCGGCGACCTCGACCACCACGACGGTGGCCACCATGACCATGGCCACCGAGCCGATGGACACCGCCGGATCAGGACCCACTTCCGAACCCCCGAGCGTCCAGGTCGAGGCACTCGAAGGCGGAGGGTTGGTGGAGCCGCCGGTGGTTTGGGTCACCGTGCCGGTGCCGTCGGCTGAAGGAACGGACCCTGCGCCGGCCCTCGCCTTGCTTGCCGATCTGCCTCCCGTGACGCTCGATCTGCGCTCGAGCGGCCTGCCGGCCTACGTGGCGCTGGTCCGCATCCTGGAAGTCGACGCACTTACCGCGGCGCTCGGCATTTCCGACCTGCGCGTGTTCGCCCTGGCCGAGAGTGAGACTCTGCTACCTGCCGAGATCTCCGCTCGTCTGGCCGAAGGCCCGGCGACGCTGCCTCGTCTCCAGCCCTCCACCGACGAGGTGGGCAACTCCTACGGCGGGCCGACCGACATGCCGCCCTCAGACTCGCAGCGCGTCAATGGGTTCGTGATCCTGGTGGTCACGCTCTCTCCCCAGACTGACTAGGAGCGCGCTCCGAAGGAGAACCCGGCGGCCACAACGGCGGTCGCAGGCGCGCCTGCCCACACTCGCACACAGGCCGCGGAAGCGTCGGGTCTGCGAGGACGGATGCTAGGTCAGGTAGAAATACAGCGCGTAGAGCATCTCTTCAGCGGGATTTATCGTGTGCACCGTGACGTTCTCCGGCACATCGAGTAGTGCTTCCGTGTAGTTGAAGAGAATGTCCACTCCGCCGGCCACCAGCGCTCCGGCGGCGGCCTCGGCAGACCCAGGAGGCACGGCGATGACTCCCAAGACCACGCCGAGTTCCCGGCAACGGTCGGCGATCGCCGTGGCGGGTTCGACAGTCAGGTCTCCGAGCGCCGTGCCCACCTTCTCGGGGGCGGCGTCGAAAACGGCCACGATCCGGAACNCGTGGTCCTTGAAGATGGAGGAGGTCACGATGGCGCTGCCGAGGTGCCCCGCCCCGACGAGCGCGATGTTGTGCGTGCCCCCGGTGTTCAGGATGTCCTTGATCTGGGAGATCAACGACGGTACGTTGTAACCCACGCCGCGCTTCCCGAACTTCCCGAACGCCGAAAGGTCCCGGCGTACCTGCGTGGGATTGACGTTAGCGTACTCGCTTATCTCCTGCGACGAGATGCTCTCGAGACCCTGTTTGCGCGATTGCGTCAGCACGCGTAGGTAGGTCGACAGCCGGGCCGCCACGCCCAGGGTCAATCTGTCCGCCACGAAAGCTCCTCCTTGCCGCTTGATCCCGTGTGTGGGCCCTGCCGACAGCCATCAGGCCCGGCAGAGATTGTGAACACTTTCGCATAAAACGCGTCGACGAACAAGATACAGGCGCCGCGCGGGTGCACGCTACGATCCGCTCACGACGCGTCGTCTCCGATCGCGGGCCGGGTTGCACCCGAGGACTCGGCCTGGTACGTGCGCAGAGCGAGCCGCACGCGGTCGAGCCGGTCGCGGACCGCCGCGGCGTCCGCCTCATCGGGTGGATCCGCGGGCTTCAGATCCGCCAAAGCCGACCGAAGGTCGTCGGCGTCGAGCCTGGAGAGGGCTTCCAGATCTTGACGCATGACCTCACTACTGGCGTCGGCCACCATGTCGAGCCGCCTCCGCACCACGGGGTTGTAGATCGCCCCCGGTTCGATGCGCGCCGCGATCTCGTCGACCTCGCGGATGATGTCTTCTTCGCTGGCTCCAAGCTTGGGGGTGATGCGAATGTGACCGGCACCATCGTCCTCAACCGACTCGATGGCCAGGAAGGAGCGGATGAAGCCCTCGGCGAACGCCACCGGCACTGTGACGGCCGCGCCAACGATGTCCACCACGTCGTGGGCGAACTCGGTGAGAGTGCGAGTGTGGAGATAGCTCGACTGAATAAGGCTCAACACCATGGGACGGAGGGCTTGATGCCCCGCTGAAGCATCGTCCCACTCCGACAGGTGTTCCAGGGCCTTGTCGGCGTCGTAGTCCATACCCATCCGTGTTCCGTGAATCGTGATCCGAAGTCGGGGCGCCGGGATTTGAACCCGGGACCTCATCGTCCCGAACGATGCGCGCTACCAGGCTGCGCTACGCCCCGCAGTGGCGTATCTTACACCATTAGCCCCCAAGCAACCGGCAGATCGTTGTCAACCCACATGTCGAGCACCCCGCCTCGACTTTCGGGAACTCGGAGGCGGCCAGACCCGCGAGACGTACGGAAAGCGCCGACCGCAAGCCCGCCACGTCGTTCCCGTGGTAGGTGCGTACCACGGGAGCGGAAGGACGTTCCAGGAAGACGAAGGCCACCTCCACCTCCGCGGCACCCCCCAACAGCGAAGCGAGGCCATAGAGCCGGCTCTGCAGCTCATACGGACCAAAGACGGAATCCGGGTGAGCCGACTCGAGCCGATTCGTCTTGTGGTCCACCACCACCCAGCGGCCCTCCGCGCCCACCACGACCACGTCCATGAGGCCGGACACCACCACACCCTCATGGGCAAAGCGGAAGGGACGCTCGCGGAAGAGCGCTCCCCCCCCGGCGACCACGTCCGCGTACGGCGAGTCCCAAAAGGCCAAAGAGAGTCGGGCTGCATGCCTGCGGGCGTCGCGCCCCAACGGAGCCACTCCGCGGACAGGGACCGAGAGGAGGTCGAGTACCTCGTCCTCCCGGGGGCGCACGCGTAGATCGACGCGCTCCAGGACCGAGTGGACGGCGGTGCCGATCGCCCGGCCGAGGGCACCCCCACCGTCGGAGTGGGCCCGCGCGGCCTCGCGCCACCCTTCGTCGTCGAAGTGGCCGGAGGGTGGCGTCCCCCCACCGCCGAAATGGTCGGGCAACCCCACCACGCGCTCCAGGTAATAGGCGCGGGGACACTCCTCGTACCGGTGAAGGGCCGTAAAACTTGTCTGCCGCACGCCGAGACTCCGTGACCGGTAACCGATGAAGGCGGGGGTTTCGACANCCCCCTCCCCCGCGGGACGCGTGGACCCACCGGAGCAGTGACGAGCCGTGTCGGCGGGCACCCGCGCGTCCTCCACCACTCCCATCCGTACCCACTCCACGATCAGATCCAGGGACTCCTCAGGGCACACGACCCCGACACCTCCGTTCGGCGGTGCCGGCGAACCGAGCGCGGTCAACACGGCGGCGAGCGGCGCCCGGGTCGTCGGTGGGCAGCCGGCCTTTGTCGCCCCCACCAGCACGAGATGCTCCCGTGCCCGGGTAGCGGCGACATAGTGGAGCCGAGCGCTCTCTTCGGCGGCCTTGAGGACCGCCTCCTCCCTCACCTCGGCGTGGCATCCGAGCACGAGACGGTCTTCCGGCTTCCCTGAAGGGCCCGGAACCCGCAGACCGATCCGATCGCCGGACACTTCCAGGGAGCGCACATCCCGGCCCGTGGAAGGCGCGGAACCCATGCCCGCCACGACGACGACGGGAAACTCCAGACCTTTCGCCTTGTGGATGGTCATCACACGTACGACATCGTCCTCCTCGGAGAGAATGGAGGCGCCCGCTTCCCGATCGCCGCTCAGCTGACCCCGGGTATCGAGGTACCCCAGGAAGCCGCCAAGGTCCGGCCCTTCCAAAGCCTCGTAGTCCGCGGCAAGCCGCATGAGCTTCCTGATGTTCGCGAAACGACGCCGGCCGTCGTCACTCCCGAGCAGCACCAGGTCGTAGTCGAAGGCATCCAGGGCATCCTCGATGAGTGTGGGCAACCCCGGCGAGCCGACCCGCACCCGCAGGCCGTGCAGGAGTTCGGCCACGCGCTGCAGAGGCTCACGAAACTCGGGAGCCGTCGACTCGAAGCACTCCCGCCGAATCACTTCCCACAAGTAGGTGAGACCGTTGGCGCCGGCATCCATGCGGAGCATCAGCGCCACGTCGTCGGGTAGGCTCACCACCGGCGAGCGCAGCACCGTCGCCAGGGCGGGATCGTCGTGGGGATTCACAACCAAACGGAGGAGGGCCCTCACATCCTGGAACTCCTCGGCGGCGAAGAAGCCCCGGCCCTGCACCACGTACACGGGGATGCCGAGCGAGCGCATGGCGCGCTCGAACTCGGCTACGTGAGTGAAGGCGCGGAGCAGCACGACCACGTCTCGGGGATGCCTTCCGCCCTCGATCGATGCGGCGACCCTCCCGGCCACGACGGCCGCTTCAGCGTCCCACACCGAGCCGGGGTCCTCCACTTCCACCACCATCACTTCTACGGCCGAGTCCTGCGAGTCCATCACCCTCCCGGAGTCTCCGCCGGCCCCGCCCTCCGGCACCGCCGGAGGAGCGACGCTCGGATTCGGAGGCGGCGGCGCAGCCAAAGACGGGAAGTCACTGCCGAAGAAGGCCTCATGACCGAAGATGTGGTTCAGTGCGCGCAGAAGGGGTTCGCGGCTGCGGAAGTTCACGCTGAGAGAATCCACCAGGGTCTCGGGGGCGGACTCCGCGAGCAGGGCCGCGTGACGGTCACGGAACACCTGCACGTCGGCGCCTCGGAACGCGTAGATGCTCTGGTATGGATCACCCACCGTGAGGATGCGGGCCGTGCCCAGACGGTCCAGGATGTCCACCTGCAGACCGTTCGTATCCTGGAACTCGTCCACCATGAGCCGGGATTCCGCCGAGAAGGGCCGAACGCCCGCTTCCAGCAGACGGCGAGCCTTCAGCTCCAGGTCCGCGAAATCGAGTGCGCCGCGCACCCGCTTCTCATCTCGATAGTGCACGTGGTAGCGTCGAAGCAGGTCGTCGGCGAGACCCAGCACATCGGCGAGGTAGAGGTTAGCCAGCGCGTCTCTGAAGGCCACGAGCGCCTCCTTCACGTGCGCGAAAGCCTCCTTCGTCTTTGCGCCGCACCCCAGGTGCGGAGTGAAGGTCGCACCGAGCCCCAGGTCTTCCCACGATGGGCGTGCGTCAGGGACCCAAAGCCTGCAGGCCTCCGCCTTCTCCAGGTTCCGTGCCGCGAGTCCCTTGAGACCCCCTCCACCGAACGCACCGCACACGTCTTCGAGCACAGCGCGCAGTGTCTCCCGAGCGGCTATGGCGTCGGGCCCGAGGGGCGGACGCAAGGTGGGGGACTCCTCGCCTTCCTGGCGAAGGGCGGAATATGCCGCCCGCACCTCCCGGAAGCACGAGCGGTGTCGGGCCAGGAGCACTCGTTCCGCAGCGGACGAGGCGAGGACCAGTTCGGCCCAGGCTTTAGTGAAGGCCTCGTCGGCCACTATGTCCGACTGGTCTTCTTCCAAGACCGAGAAGGTCGGGTCCACGTCGGCGTCCAGGGTTCTGGAGCGGAGGAGACGCGAGCACAGAGAATGGATCGTGCCGATCGGCGCGTCGTCGAGGGCCCAGGCCAGATCGGGCCGCCCCTCAGCCAGCAGCCCCCGACGAATGCGTTGCCGTATCTCACTCGCCGCCTTGCGGGTGAACGTGACTGTGGGCAACTGCGCCGGAGGCATCCCCTCCTCGAGGACGGCCCGGAGATAGCGCTCCACCAGGAGCCTCGTCTTCCCACTCCCGGCTGCAGCCGACACGAAGACGCGAGACGCCCCGGAAGCCACGATGCGCCCTTGTTCGCGGGTGAGATTCACCAGGCCCTCGCCTTCAGAGGCGTACGGCAGAGGGGCGAGAGGCTGCAGTAGCTCGGGCACTCCTTGAGGGGCTCGGCGCGGATATCGCCGCCGCGGATCCCTGCGGCCGCCCGTCGCGCGGAGACGAGGACGTCCGAGAGTAGAACCTCGAGCTCGTCGCCATCGACGCGATCGGTGGCTGAGATCCAGTTCCCGGCCCGCTCCGCCACCTCCCTCACCACCGCCCCCCGTCGAACACACGTCTTGAGTGCCACGTAGACGCCACCGGCGGCATCGACCCCCGACCGATCCTGCCGCAAGGCCAGCGCATACAGAGGCACCTGCAAAGCGCCGCGCGCGGCGAAATCAGAGCCGTGCGCGTCCGAACCCGACTTGTAGTCGATCACCAAGAGGGCCCCGGTCACGGGGTCGCTGTCGATCCTGTCGATACGGCCGCTCAAACGGAATCCCCCGAGATCCACTCCGGCCGCGGGGAGACTGGTTTCCACACCCGCCAGCGCCAGCGTGCTGAGAGAGCGCGCATCGAAGGTGACGAACGCCCGGACGAGGTCGGCCGCTTGGGCACGCGTGAGCTCCAGTTCGGCGTCGGACCACTGCCCCCGCATGCTCTCGATCGCCGCCGTCAGAGCCTGTTCCGCCACCTCCAAGGCCGCAGGGAGCAGCGTCGGCGTCAGGCGAGGCTCGCCCGCCTGCCTCAGCGACTCGTAGACCACCTTCAAGACCTGGTGCAGGACACCCCCGGTCTGCAGCGGCCCAAAATCCTTCTCCATGGTCTTCAGACCCACCGCCCGCTCCGCGAACCAGCCGAACGGACACCGCGTGTACTGCTCGAGCTCCGTCGCCGAGAACACCTCACGGCTGGACAGCACGCTCAGCAGGGCCGGGTGGGAAAGGCGTATGGGACGACACTCCCAGGCGGCGAGCCCTTCCAGTTGACCGGCCAGCCTCGAGTCGGCAGGCACGAGGCCGAGCGCCGCGCAGGCCCGCAGGAACTCCCGCTCCGTCGGCGCAGCGCTCGGCGTGTGTACCACGTCTTCCAAGCCCCGCCGAGGGCCCACCGGCGCTCCCGGGAGCAGGCGGCGCGCCTCCACCCAGAAGGGTGAGAGTTGAGCCTCCCCACCGTCGTCTTCGGCGTCTCGGCCGCTCAGATACAGGAGCTGCCACGGCCGCGACAACGCGAGGGTGAACAGGGCCGCCTCGTCCGACCGCTCCCCGGCCGAGAGGATCGGTACTCCGTCCGGGTCTATGAACGCGGCCCGGTCGGGGGCCCCCAAGAGTGCCGGGGGCCGTTCTGAACCCGGGAACTCCGTATCCACCAAGCCGAGAACGAAGACCACCGGGAAGCGCCGGGCTCGCGCCCGACTCACTGTGGTGACCCTCACGACCCCGGCTTCATCTCCGCGCCCGAGGGAGACAGGCAACTGCGCCAGAACCGCCAGAGCCGTCTCGACAGAACGATGGGCTAAGCCTCGGCCGGGCCGATCGTCTCTGGCTTCGCCGGCATCGCTTCCATCGATCTCATCCAGACCTCTGTCGAGCACCGCGAAGGCCCGCGCATCCTGCTCGAACGTGCTCGAACCGGCGGAAGCCGCACCCGCGGACACGGTCAGCATGCTCGCGGCAAGCGAGCGGAGCCCCTCCGGGTCCACGGCCGCGGCTTCGCCCCCGTTCCAACGCAGAGCACCCCGCGCCGCTACAAGGGCTCCCGAGAGCAGGGATTCCAGGGCGTCGGCTGCTACGCCGTCCCGCCGATCCCCTCGCATCGCGACCTCGGCCGCATCCACGCCGGCGGCAGAGGCGGGATGGTACGGGCCGCGCAGGTACCCGAGCAGGGAATCAAGATCGTCGCGCGCCAACCCACGCACGGCGGAGAGCAGCGCGAAACCGAGGCCCGTTGCCCCGAGCGAGACGGTGCCGTCAAGCCGATATGGCACCCCGTACCGCTGGAACACGGCGGATATCGTGCTCCGCCACGGTTCGACGCGGCGGACGAGCACCCCGATATCGTCGGGCTGCAGCCCCGCCCGCAACAACGAAACGATCTCCGCCGCTGCCGATTCGACCTCGTTGCGCCGTCCCGCCGACAGAAGGAACCGCACCCCTTCGAGAGTGGGAGCCGTCGCAGCTGAAGACTCGTCCGCGGGCGGCGCCGAGCGCGGCCCCGCGCCTTCTCTCAGGAAGTTCCCCTCCAGGTAAGCCACCGCCGGCGACGCGAAGGCCAGATCCTGACGAGGTAGCACCGTCTCGGACACCGCGTACGCGCTGAACTTCGCGACCTCGTCGGGAGGACCGCCGCGCGTTTCCCGCCTCGAGTCCACGGCCAGCGTGACAACGACCGGCAGCCGCCCGCTCAACGCTCCCACCAATCCGCGCTGGGCAGGCGTGAACGACGTGAAGCCGTGGAAAGCGAGCGGTCGCTCCCACACACCAGAGCCTTCGACCGCCGCGGCGAGCGCCTGGTGACGATCGACCTTTCCCCACGCCTTCAGACCCGACACATACGATTCGAACACGCCGGCGAGTTCGTCGGCCAAGAGCCCGCCTCCGGCCCCCGCCCAGCGTCGGAGCGAAACCCGCACCTGGTCCTCCGCCAACCCGCCATCACCCAGCTCGTCCAGCAGCGTCGAGAGCGCCGCGAGACCCCCGGGGTGGTTCCCGAGGCCAGCGAGCGGCCCCCCCGGCGGCCCCGCCGACACGATGTCCGCAAGCAGCAGCGACCGCTGCACGCTCCCCATGAGGGGCGGGCCGGATGGACGCAGGGCCGCCACCAATCGATCGATCGTCCGCACGGGAGCGTCGTCAAACACGATGCCCGCGCGTGTCAGCAGTTCGAGTTCGACATCGGTGACGTCGGCCCGGGTGGGCACCACGATGACGGGGCGGTCAACACGGTGCTCCATCCACCAGCGGAGCACGAGCCCCAGCTTGCCCGCGTTCGGCGGACCGAGGACCAGGTGGAGACCGGCGCCGTACGGAATCTGTGGAGGATCGGCCATCATGAGCGATTGTAGCCCACCGCCCGGACGGAACAGTCGCTGGCCCGGAGCCCCGGCGGTACGGTACTCTAGCTCCATGCCCCGCGACGACGAAAAACTCCTGCGCCAACTGTCCTTGGTCTCCTTCCTGTTGAGCCAGCGACGCCCGGTGACGCCCCGGCACGTGCACGAACGCGTCGAAGGATACGCCGGTATGACCGACGTCGCGTTCACGCGCCGCTTCTACGGCGATCGCGCCGAACTCGAACAGGCGGGCATCCGGATAGAAGGGGCGTGCGGCGATGACGAACCCGAGGCTTACTTCCTGCCGGACGACAACTACCATCTCCCGGCTATCGAGTTCACGTCGGAGGAGCTACGGGCCTTGTCCGTGGCCTTGACCCTGCTCGAAGGGCGTTTCGCGTACGCGCGTCCCCTCCGGCTGGCACTGGTCAGTCTCACGCATGGGCTCCCCGACCCCGGGGAAGCGGAACTCGAGCGGGTCGCGGTCTCCCTGGCACCGGACGAGGAGGCGGATTACCTGGGGCCCGTGCTCGCCCAATTGGACGACGCCCTCGCCCGGGGGAAGACGGTCCGGTTCAACTACCCCACCGGCCCCGAGCTCGAGCCACGCGAGCGCACGGTCGACCCGTACGGACTCTCGCGAGTGGGGGGTCACTGGTATGTGGGTGGGTGGGACCACCACCGCGAGGCTCAGCGCACCTTTCGGCTCAGCCGGATCGACGGCGCCATCCGCTTCGCAACAAGACGGCCACGCGACTTCTCACCTCCGCATGGAGTGGATCCCGCCGACTTTAGGACCCGCCCACCTTGGCAACTCGGCGAGACCCTGGGTGTCGCCACCGTACGCGTGGACGACGAGCTGGCGTGGTGGGTCGCCCGCACCTATCCTGGAGTGGAGAGCGCCCCCTCCGAGACCGACGCCGTCGTCGACGACGGCAGGCCCAGCGTGCAGGACGTACCTTCATCAACGATCTTCACCACTCCCTACGCCGACCGGGAAGCCCTCGTGTCGTGGGTGCTGAGTCTCGGTCATCGAGCAGAGCTTCTCGCACCTCCCGACCTGCGTGCCTACGTGCGAAGCCGCCTGGACGTCCTGGAGGCGGCCCATCATGCCTGAGGCGCCCATCCCCCCCGAACGATTGGCGCGCGCTTTGACCCTCCTCAGCTACCTGCTGGACGAGGAACGTGGAGACAGACTCCCCGTGGAACCCCTTCTGCGGCACCTCGGCATCAGCCGCACCGAACTGGAAGACGACCTCGCGCTGCTCAATCTCGTGAACCACGGGGGCGGCACCTACGTGATCTACGGCGAGTTGGCAGGCGACACCCTCGAGGTGACCCGGGAGCCGACGGGTGAAGAGCTGGCGAGGCCGGCCCGCCTCTCCCCCCTCATGGCGCGGGCACTCCAGCTTGCTTTGGACCTGCTGGGAGACACGCTCCCGGTGGACGGCCGCGCGTCCCTGGAGTCACTGCGACACAAGGTGGCACGACTCGTCGACGGCAGCATCCCCGGCGGTCTTGGGGAGGCGGACAACCCCGGGAGGGGACACGCGGACGTAACCACCTCCCTCAACCGGGCCCTCCGAGAGCGACGCGTGACGAGGATCGAGTACTACACCTCCTCGCGCGAAGAGCTCGGAGAAAGGCGCGTGGAGCCGTACCTGCTCTTCCAGTCGCGCGATTCTTGGTATCTCGAAGCCTTCTGCCTGCGGGAGCAGGCACAGCGGACCTTCCGGCTGGACCGGATCCGCTCGGCGGAGGTCACGGACGAGGAGTTCGAGCCGCGGACGGACGTGGATCTGAGCAGCCGGAGGGCGGGCGCGCTCTCCATCCTTCCGCAACACCCGCGCTGGGCCGACGTACGGTTCCCGAGTGCGCGGCGCAGGGGGCTCGAGGAGCAAGGCCTCGACGTGACCGACATGCAGGACGGGACGGTCCGAGCACGAATCCCTTACCTAGACGACCGCTGGCTCGTGCGGGAGGTCCTCCGCTTCGGTGGGGAGGCCGTGATCGATTCGCCGGCAGAGCTTCGGCGACTCGTGGCCGGGGAGGCACGGGTCATCCGTGCCCTGTACGTCGACGACCCGGTCGGCGAACCACCTCCCTCGGGATGACGCGCCGGGTGAGAACAGACACGTACCCTACGGGACTTTGAGGAGACGGGAATGCGCCTGCTGATTCGCTGGGGAGCCAACACGGTGGCCATCATGCTCACGTCCTACCTGCTCCCCCAGGTGGAGGTGACGGGCTGGAAGGCGGCTCTGATCGCCGGGCTTCTGCTCGGCTTCCTGAACACCTTCGTCCGCCCGGTCTTCCGACTCCTGGCCTTGCCGCTCACGATCCTGTCCCTCGGGCTCTTCATCCTCGTGGTGAACGGCTTCGTGCTCGAGATCCTCGACTGGTTGATGAGCAGCCTCACGATCACGAGCTTCGTGTGGTCGATCGTGGCCGCCCTGCTCATATCGATCATCACGACAGTGATCAACATCGCCCTCGGGGCGGACGACAAGAAGAAGGATCGCAAGCGCAGCCGGCGCTAGGAGGCTGCTGCTAGCGGGCTTCCGAAGCGGCTCTCCAGCTGTAGACGCCCACACAGCGCTCGTCGCCTCGGGTCTTCTTGCACTCGTAGCGCAGGCGGACGGCTGAATTCAAGCCTGCCACCAACCCCAACTCGTACCGTGAAAAGGCGCCACACGGCGTAGGACCCCACCACGGCTCCCGTGACCACGGGCACCCCGGGGTCACCACTCGAGCCTCGTCCGGCCCGGACACCGCTACCGTGGCTCGGATATCGTACAGCCGGTTGGCCAAAGCCACCGCCCGGGCGCACTCCGCCGGAGTCCGTCCATACCCGAGCTGAGTACTGAGAGCCCGGCCCTGCTCCTCCCCGATGGCTTGGAGTCGCGCCCCCACACCCACCGAGGCCGCCGAGGAGGGCTCGTCTTCCCCGTCGACCAGCCGGGCGACCACGAGACCAAGACCCCGCGAGGCCGCCTTCCAACGCAGGTAATGCGGGACCACGGAGGGCCGACGCAAGGCCGCCACGGCCAATACGCGCGGAACCACCGGGAGTCCCGGCACCCGGAGAGGACGCAGATAGGCCGCCACCCGAGCGATCGAGCGCAGGAACCGCCATGCCGACTCAGCCGGCTCGGGACGCGCGCGGTCCCGACCGTCCATCAGGTGGCCAAGGAGATGTCGTGACCCTTCGATTGCACGAGCAGCTTGAAGTCGTGCTGGTTGGTGGCGGAGGCGACGGCGTCGTGCAGGGTGACCAGTCCCTGTTCGTACAACGACAACAGACTCTGATCGAAGGTCTGCATGCCGTAGTACTCGCCTTCCTTGATGGCCAACTCGATGTTGTGAGTGTGATCGGGATCGAGGATGAAATCGCGAATACGTCCGGTCATCACCATCACCTCGACGGCCGGCACCCGCCCTATGCCATCGGTGCGCGGAAGGAGTCGTTGCGAGATTATGCCGCGGAGAGAGCCGGACAGCATGATGCGCACCTGTTTCTGCTGGTAAGGCGGGAAGAAGTCGATGATCCGGTTGACCGTCTCGGTGGCATCGATGGTATGCAGGGTGCTCATCACGAAATGTCCTGTCTGGGCGGCGGTGAGGGCGGTGCGCACGGTCTCAAGATCGCGCATCTCCCCGATGAGGATGTCGTCCGGGTCTTGCCGTAGCACGTACTTGAGCGCCGACGAATACGACTCCGTATCCAACCCCACTTCTCGCTGGTTGATGATGGAACGGTTGTCGCGATGCAGGATCTCGATAGGATCCTCGATGGTGACGATGTGTCGACGCAGGTTCCCGTTGATGTGATCGATCATGGCAGCCAGGGTCGTAGTCTTCCCCGAGCCGGTGGTACCCGTGACGAGCAGCAACCCACGCGACTCCAAGGCCAGTCTCTGCACCACCGGCGGCAACAGCAGGTCCTCAAAGCTCGGGATAGTCGTGGCCACCTGACGCATGGCCACCGAGATGCTGCCGCGCTGGCGATACACGTTCACGCGAAAACGTCCGATCCGGGGAGCGCTGTGCGCGAAGTCGAGCTCGTTCGTCTCGCTGAAGCGGCGGATCTGCTTGTCGCTCATAAGGGAGGCCGCGTAATCCTTTGTGTCCTCCGGCGAAAGCTCAGGCAGATCCAGCGGCTGGAGTTCTCCGTCCACACGCAACACCGGCGGACTCCCGGCCTTCACGTGCAGGTCGGAAGCTCCCGCCTCCACCATGGTCTGAAGCAACTCGTCCATCGTCTTCATAAGAACCCTCCGCCGTACTTGAACGTACCGCACCCGAGCCGCGGTGCGGCCGACGCAGACGTCACCCTACGAGAGCACACCGCCCCACCTGGGTGCAAGCGCAGAGACCAGGGCATCGGTCATCCGTTCCTCGCGAGCCGTCGGCGGGACCGGCACCCCCTCGGCCGCCGAATCGCCGAGGCCCCGAACCGTGGCCGCCACACCGTCGGCCAACAGCCCTAGATCGTAACCTCCCTCCAGGAAGCATACAGGTCCGGCGGCCTGCGAGCGGGCGCACGCCTCCCCGAGGGTGGCCGCCATCCAGCGCGTCATCCTCGTGGAGAGAGTCAGGCCTCCCAGCGGATCTCCACCTAAGGAATCATACCCCGCCGATACGAGTACCAACTGTGGGTCGTACTCGGCGAGAAGCGGAAGAACGACCCGGTGGAAGTAGGCGGCCACCGCGGCATCGCCGGCACCGTGGGGCAAGGGCAGATTTACCGTGTAGCCGAAGCCCGCTCCAGCGCCGGTCTCCTCCGTGGCTCCCGTGCCCGGGTAGTGATGCGCCAGGTGGAATCCACAGAAGAGCACCCGCGGATCGGCATAGAAGGCCTCTTGTGTACCGTTGCCGTGGTGCACGTCCCAGTCGAAGACGAAAACGCGCTCCACGCCGAGTTCCGCGAGCGCGTGGGCGGCCGCCACGGCGATGTTGTTGAAGAGGCAGAAGCCCATCCCCTGGGCCGGACGGGCATGGTGACCGGGAGGGCGCACCAGAAGGAAGGAGCGCCGACCGCGAGAAGTAGCCGCCTCAACAGCCTCGATGCCTGCACCCGCGGCGTGGAGCGCGGCTTCGTACGACGCGAGCGAGACTGCGGTGTCCCAGTCCAGATGGCCTCCGCCCCGCTCCGAAAGGAGCCGAACGCGCTCCACGTACGTGGGGATGTGGATCCGCGTGATCGCCTCCACGGAGGCCGGCCCCGGCTCCACCCACTCGAAGGAATCGCCCTCGGCGAGGAGCCGGGTGCGCACCGCCACCAGCCGGTCCGCGCTCTCGGGATGATCCCCCGTGTCGTGCTCCAGGAAGAGGGGGTGATAGTAGACGGCCGTGCCGGCCACGGAGCCTCTCCCGCTACATGATCCGGCGGGCGCCGGTGTAATTGCTGCGGCTGATACTGTTCACCCGCACGTTGGCACCCGTGTATGGAGCGTGGACCATGTTGCCGCCGCCCACGTAGATGCCCACGTGGTGGATGGGAGATCCGAAGAAAACCAGATCACCGGGCTGCAGGTCAGCCCGGGCGACAGCCACCCCTTCGCCGTAGAGAGCCCGGCTGGAGTGCGGCAGAGAGACGCCGACCTGGGCGAAACTGTACTTCACGAGCCCCGAGCAATCGAATCCACTCGGGGACTCGCCGGCCCACACGTAGGGCACACCCACGTACCGCAGGGCCACATCGACGACCGAGCCGCCCACAGCGGACGACGGCACGTTGCGGGCGGGCTCGCTCGACCCGGAGTTTCCGGACGACTTGCTGCTGCTCGCGGGGCTCTGTTGGCGCGCCCTCTGAGCGGCCGAGCGCGCAGCTTCCGCAGCCTTGGCCGCCTCCTCCGCGATCTTGCGCTGCCGCTGCTCTTCCTCGCGTTCCAGCTGGGCGACCTCAGTCTCCTTGCCGGCCAACAGCCTCTTGCGCTCCGCCAGCTTCTGCTCGACGCGGGCGGTGGCGCTCTTGGCCTCGGCCAGGAGTGCCTCTTCCTTCTGCTGATCGGAAGCCAACTGCTCCTTGCGCTGAGCCACCTCCTCCCTGTACGAGGAGACCTGCCCGAGCACCTCGCCGTCCTTGACACCTATCAGCGTGAGAAGATCGAAGCGGTTGATGAAGTCGCCGAACGATTCCGCTCCGAACAACGCATCCAGCAGACTCACCCGGCCATTGCGGTAGATGTTGGCCACACGCTGCTCGAGGCGATCGTTGGCGATCCCCAGGTCGGCCTCCGCCTGCGTCAGGTGGGCCTGATTCGTCTCGATCGCCTTCTGGGTCTCCTCCAACTGCATCTTCGCGTATGCATGGTCTTCACGCGCCGACTCGAGGGTATCGTCAAGCACCCGCACCTGCTCCCGGAGAGCCTCAGCTTCTCGTCGGGCCTTGCTTACGGCATCGGGGTCGGCGGACGCCAGCGTGGGTGCTGAAAGGATGAGGAGGAGGGTGAGGAGGAGGAAGGCGACACTACGTGTACCGGCTACGTTCGCGTGACCGCTAATCGGAGCCTCCAAAGTCGTTGACAATTCGGCCGCCGAGCGGCCGTTCGATCCGACCGCACTTTACCACGGGCCGGTCGACACGAACAACCCAGCCGGCCGGGCGGCCGCCTAGGAGGCTGCTGAAAAGCGAAGCCTTGGCCCCCAGAACGCACTGGGCGGCGCGATACGGCGTCCTCGGTCGCGCCCGTAGCGCTGCTACGAGCTTCTTGCGTCCTTGTCTCGCACTCGCCCATCGCGCTCTGAAGGCGCGGCGTCACTTTTCAGCTGCCTGTTAGAGACGCTCGAGATACGCGCGAACGCCCCGGACGAGCGCGGCGGCTTCCCGCTGGATGCCCTCCGGCTCGGCGAGTTCCGCTCCTTCGTCAGGGTGGGTGATCACACCGGGCTCCACCATCACGGTAAGCGTCTGCGGTTCCCGTAGACACGTGTAGTTGCGGCCGTGAGGGTGGAGGTCCACGCGACCCAGTGCACCGACGAGTTCGCTGACCAGGTAACCGGCGAGACGCTTCCCCGCCTCGCTGAAGTATGAACCGTTGGCGAAGTAGTAGGCGGCTGCGCCCCGGGCGCGGGAATCCGGATGAAACCCGTGGTGAACGGTGAGATGGACGTCACCGGCGAACGCGTCCACCAGCGCCGCCCGTTCGTACAGCCCGAGAGCCTGGTCTTCCTCCCGCACCAGCAGTACCTCCGCTCCGACCGAGCGGAACTGTGCGGCCAATTCCCGGGCCAAAGCGAGATTCACCGCTTTCTCGGTGAGCCCCAGGACACCTATGCCTCCACTATCGACTCCCCCGTGAGCCGCGTCGATGCTCAGGCGGAGGCCGACCACCGAGACGCTGCCCACGTAACCGTTCATGCGATCGGGGATCTTCTTGTCGCCCCGGCCTACCGCCGACATCCGGATCCGGCGGAGGTGAGCCAAAGTGGACTCGCCCACCATGCCGTCGAGATTCACGCCGGCATTACGCTGGAACTCGGTGAGCGAACCTTCGGTCAGGGGGCCGAAGATGCCATCCTCGGGGCCCGAATCGAAGCCGAGTTCGTTCAGCATGCGTTGGACCTGCAGAACATCGTCGCCGCGCATGTAGGGCACGCGCAGGTAGAGCAGCCGTTCTCCTATCTGATGACCGGCCTCCACCAACTCGGTCCACGTGTTCTCACCGACCACCCCGTCGGCCAACAGCAGTCGCCTCTGCTGGAATTCGCGCACAGCCCGCTCGGTATTCGGGCCGAAGTGCCCGTCGGCACCTTCCCGGCCGAGGAAGAAGTCGAGAGCCCGCAGACGCGTCTGCACGTCCACGACCTCCTTGCCTCTGTCTCCTTTTGCCACGGGTCTCATAGTGCGCGGTATTATACCGTTGGCTCGCGGATACGACGCTCGACAGGGAGAAGGGCGAGGATGGCGCGACGGCGAAGACGTGCGACAGACGCGCTTCTGGCGGGGATATGGGTGGTCGCCCTGGTCCTGGTAGGCGTAGTCGTGGCGGATGCACGCGGCGGCGGCCCCGGCCCCACCAGCACGGCGACTACGGGCGTGGAGGCCACGCCGGTGACCATGCCCGCCGCCGCTACTCCGTCCCCGCCCACCACTCTACCGGTCACCACCACCGCGAGCACCACCACGCGTGCGCCGCTCACGGTGGCCGCGGCCGGCGACGTGATCGGCGACCGTCAGGTGGGCGTGTACATCGACGCTCACGGCGGAGAGGCCGCGCTGGAGCAGGTGGCGCCCTTCTTGTCCACCGCGCACGTGGCCTTCGTCAATCTGGAGTCTCCGCTCTCCGACGCGGGCTCCCGCAATGTGGAGAAGGACGTGACCTTCCGTGGGCGTCCCGCGCTGGTGAAGGGTCTCGCCGCAGCCGGGATCGACGTCGTCAGCTTGGCCAACAATCACGCGCTGGATTGGGGTGCGCAGGCCCTGCTCGACACGATCGCGCGGCTGGACGCCGCCGGTATCGCCCATGCAGGAGCCGGAGAGGACCTCGCCGCGGCCCGGTCGCCCGCGCTCCTCGACACACCCGCCGGCTCCGTCGCAGTCCTCGCCTTCACCGACATAATCCCGGCCGGCTTCCCGGCGGGCGTCGAACGCGCAGGCGTGAACCCCGTCCGCCCCGACCGGGAGCGTCTGCTCGCCGACATCCGCGAGGCCGCCACGGCCGCCGACTGGGTCGTCGTGAGCTTCCACTGGGGCGTGGAGTACGAGGGGTATGCGGGAGCATCCCAACGCGAACTGGCGCACCAAGTGGTGGACGCCGGCGCCGACCTGGTGCTCGGTCACCACCCCCACGTGCTCCAGGGATTCGAGCTGTACAAGGGCGCGCTCATCGCCTACAGCCTGGGGGATTTCGTGTTCGATCACTACTCCCGGGCTACCGGGGAGGCGGTGATTCTGCAGGCGACGCTCACGCCGGGCGTCCCCCCCAGCTTCTCCCTCATCCCCGTGTACCTGGAGGACCCTCACGGGATCCCGGCGCCCGTCACGGGTGCGGAGGCCGACGCCATCCTCGACCGGGTGGCCGGCTTCAGCGAACGGCTCGGACTCACGCTCACCCGGGACGGGGATCTGGCCCGCTTCGCGCCCGAGTGACCCCCTTCGCGCCGGAGTGACCCCGCTTCGCGCCGGACTGACCCTCTACTCGCCGGGGAGCCCCGGCTCGGTGAGGGGACGCGGATCGAGCAGCCGATCCAGAGTGGCTTCGTCCAACACTCCCGCGGCCAGAGCCGCCTGCTTGATGGTGATCCCCTCCGCCACCGCCCGCTTTGCCACTTCGGCCGCCGGCAGGTAGCCGATGGTGGGAGCAAGAGCCGTGGCGAGTGCTGTGTTGCGCGCCAGGGCGGCGGCGGTGCGCTCGACGTTCGCGGTGATACCCCGCACGCAGCGCTCCGCAAAGAGATGCACGCCGTTCGTGAGCGCCGTGAGTGAACTGGGGATATGGTCGGCGGCCACCGGCGCGAAGACGTTCAGATCAACCTGACCGTGCATGCCCCCCAAGGAGACGGCCAAATCGGCGCCGATCACCTTGAAGGCCACCATGTCGAGCATCTCCGCCATGACCGGGTTCACCTTCCCCGGCATGATGGACGAACCGGGCTGCACCGGCGGAAGGGAGATATCGCCGAAGCCGGCGTCGGGGCCCGAGCTGAGCAGGCGCACGTCGTTCGCGATCTTGACCAACTCCACGGCCAGCCCGCGCAGGGCGCCGGAGAAGCGCACGAAGTCGTCGTGGCTCTGGGTCACCTGGAAGTAGTCGGCGGGCGGACGCAGATCCCACCCGGTGAGCTGCCGCAGGGCCTTCACGATCTCACCCCGGTAGGCGAGGTCGGCATTCGTGCCGGTGCCGAGAGCCGTGGCCCCCAGGTTGAGGGCACGCAGCGGGTCGGCGGCGGCGGCGAGCGCCGCCG
>JGI25321J50212_10000790_pt1 | contig 31368 bp, 28 predicted proteins | sample AutmiccommuBRH23_FD_50212 | JGI IMG/M metagenome (IMG submission 50212)
GCCAGCGCATCCAGCACCCGCGCCCAGCTTCGGATGCCTTTGTGAAAGCTCTGGACGTTGTATTTCTCATTTGGGGAATGGATGGCGTCATCCTCTTGGGCAAAGCCGATGAGCATGGCGTCGAGGCCGAGCACCTCTTTGAAAAACCCGGCGATGGGGATGGATCCGCCCATGCCGGTAAAGACCGCTTCGCGCGCCCATTCGTCGGAGAGCGCCTGACGGGCGGCCTCGAATTCGGGGCGGTTGATGTTCATCACTGCGGCGGGTGAGCCGTCAAGATCCTGATTCCAGGTGATTTTGGCATCGGGCGAGAGGCGATCCTCGACGTGTTTGCGGACCTTTTTGCGCAACTTGTCTGGGTCCATGTCGCCAACAAGGCGGCAGGTCAGTTTGCAATGCGCCTCTGATGGGATCACCGTTTTGGTGCCCGCGCCCTGATAGCCACCCCATAGCCCGTTGATTTCCAGCGTTGGGCGCGCCCATTGCTGGACGAGGGTGGAATAGCCCTCTTCGCCATGCGCACGGGTCATGCCGACGGACGAGAGATACTCGTGTTCGTCAAAGCCGCAGCTTTCCCATTGGCGCAGGAGGTCGGCGGGCACCTCATGGACGCCTTCATAGAAGCCCTCGACCGCGACGCGGCCCGTATCGTCATGGAAGGAGGCGATGAGGCGCGAGAGTTCGCGCAAAGGGTTGAGGGCGGGGCCCCCATAATGGCCGGAGTGCAGGTCGATGCGCGGGCCATGAATGGTGAATTCGTCCTTGAGCATGCCGCGCAGTTGCGAGGCGATGGAGGGCACGCCGGGGGCCACCATGGAGGTGTCGCAGATCAGCGCCAGATCGGCGGAAAGCTCGGCGGCATTCTCGCGCATGAAGGGGATGAGCGAGGGTGAGCCTGATTCTTCTTCGCCTTCGAAAAAGAAGGTGATGCGGCAGGGCAGGGTGCCGGTCACGTCCCGATAGGCGCGGCAGGCCTCAACAAAGGTCATGAGCTGGCCCTTGTCATCTGACGACCCGCGCGCGCGGATCACTTTTCCGTGCGGCGTGTCCTGAATTTCGGGGGCGAAGGGATCGGTGTGCCAGAGCGCCAGAGGATCGACCGGCTGGACATCGTAATGGCCGTAAAAGAGCAGGTGCGGTCCGGTGCCACCGGAGGGGCCATCGACATGGCCCACCACCATTGCGCGGCCCGGCGTCGCGCGCTTTTCTGCTGTGACGCCAAGAGCTTGCAGCTCTGCAACCAGCCAATCGGCGGCGGCGTCACACTCGCCGGCATAGGCCGGATCAGTGGAGATCGAGGGGATGCGGAGCANGCCCATGAGCCGGTCGAGGGCGCTGGGCAATTGGTCGTCGATGCGGGAGAGAACGGCGGAAAGCGACATGACTGGCCTTTGGGTTTTGACTATGGATTGTGGCGAGGGTATCAGGCCGGGCGGCACTGTCCAGTGACTTGACCCAAGTCAAGGAAGAGGGGAGCGGCAATTTGTAACCTGTTGTCTCAGAGGGTAGGATTATATATCCATTCTAAATGTTGAATAAGTGGCACAGGATTTGCCACCAAGACCCGAAAGGCGGCTGGCACCGCTCGCCGGTACCGATCAGGAAGGAACAGCCAGTGGATTACACAGCCAAGCTGGATCAAGCGATTGACCGTCTGCATCAGGAAGGTCGCTATCGGACCTTTATTGATATCGAGCGCCGCAACGGCAATTTCCCGCATGCGATCTGGCNCAAGCCCGACGGGGTGGAGCAGCCGATCACGGTCTGGTGTGGCAATGACTATCTGGGCATGGGACAGCACCCGGCTGTGCTGGCGGCGATGCATGAGGCGCTTGATGCCACGGGTGCCGGGTCTGGCGGCACGCGCAACATTTCCGGCACCACGGTTTATCATAAGCGGCTGGAGGCGGAACTTGCCGATCTGCATGGCAAGGAATCGGCGCTGCTCTTTACCAGCGCCTATATCGCCAATGACGCGACGCTGAGCACGCTGCCCAAGCTCTTTCCGGGGCTGATCATCTATTCCGACGCGCTCAACCATGCCAGCATGATCGAAGGNGTGCGCCGCAATGGCGGGGCCAAGCGGATTTTCCGGCACAATGATGTCGNNCATCTGCGCGAATTGCTGGCCGCCGATGANCCNACAGCACCCAAGCTGATTGCCTTTGAGAGCGTCTATTCGATGGATGGCGATTTTGGTCCGATCGAGGCGATTTGTGATCTGGCGGATGAGTTTGGCGCGCTGACCTATATCGACGAGGTGCATGCGGTGGGCATGTATGGCGCGCGCGGGGCAGGGATTTGCGAACGCGACCGGCTGATGCACCGTCTCGACATCATCAACGGCACGCTCGCCAAGGCCTACGGTGTGATGGGTGGCTATATCGCGACCTCGGCTAAAATGTGCGACGCAGTAAGGAGTTATGCTCCGGGATTCATCTTTTCGACATCGCTGGCACCGGCCCTGGCGGCGGGGGCGACGGCATCGGTTGCCTTGCTCAAGACCTCTGAGGGACAAAAGCTGCGCGTGCAGCATCAGACGCAGGCGACCATCCTCAAGACCCGGCTCAAGGGCATGGGGCTCCCGATGATCGACCACGGCAGCCACATCGTGCCCGTGATCGTCGGAGACCCGGTCCACACCAAGAAGTTGAGCGATATGCTTTTGGAAGGCTATGGCATTTATGTGCAGCCGATCAATTTTCCGACCGTTCCGCGCGGCACCGAGCGGCTGCGCTTTACGCCCTCGCCGGTGCATGGGCCCAAGGAGATGGATGCATTGGTGCGTGCGATGGATGAATTGTGGAGTCATTGTGCGCTGAATCGCGCCGAATTGGCCGGCTAGTCTCTCTGCGCGTGCATTATACCTTGCCTTGTGTTACCGTCTGATGAAGAAAAGTTCTGAGTTCGAATCGGGACATTCGGGCAGTTGGGCAAAAGACTCGAGAGGCAGGGACCCGCATGATTGGGCGGCGATTTTCGCGAAAGGCCGACGTGGAAGAGGTTGAGGCCCGTGGCTTTGACGCTTTTGATTTGCGCCTTGGCGATCTGATGCGCGGTGAGCGCGCGACGCTCGGAAAATCCCTGTTGGATGTGGAACGTGAGTTGCGGATCAAGGCCAATTACGTGGCTGCGATCGAGAATTGCGAGCCATCGGCCTTTGATACCCCCGGTTTCATTCCCGGCTACGTGCGGTCCTACGCGCGCTATCTCGGTATGGATCCGGATCAGGCGTTCAAGACATTTTGTCTTGAGTCCGGCTTTTCCATTGCTCATGGCATGTCGGCGGAGGCGTCTTCGATCCGCAAGCCGGGTCCGTCCAAGCAACGCAAGGCGGCGCTACAAGATCCGCTGATGTCCCCAAACACCCCGTTTCTGCCAGCCTCCGAAAGCTTTTTGTCACGCATCGAGCCGGGGGCGATTGGATCTGCTCTGGTACTGGTCGCGTTGATCGGCGCTATTGGCTATGGCGGGTGGAGCGTGTTGCGTCAGGTGCAACAGGTGCAACTTGCCCCGGTCGAAAATACGCCGGTGGTCTTGGCCGATCTTGACCCGCTGAGCGGCGCCACTGTGATCCCCGGCGATGTACCCCAAGGCGAGGATGCCGCATCAGGTGTGTTTCAGCCGCCACGCGATGAACGGTTGAGCCGCCTCTATCGCCCCAAGGCGCTGGATGTGCCGGTGATGGTGGCGCGGGATGCGCCGATTTCCACGCTGGACCCGCGCGACGTGGGGACCTTGAGTCCGGTTGCACCGAATGCGGATCGTGACAGCGGTATCGCGCTTGCGCTGAATGAGGCGCANGGGTTTGAACCGCTTGGCGATGAGCTCCCCGGCCCGAACCGTCCACAGGTTGTGGCCGATACGATGGCGGCNGTGCAAATGGTCGCNGTNCGCCCGGCTTGGGTGCGGGTGCGGGCCGCCGATGGCAGTGTGATCTTTGAGGGCATTCTGAACGCGGGNGACACCTATCCGGTGCCTGCGACAGAAGAGCCGCCGACCTTGCGGGTAGGCGAATCGGGAGCTGTTTATTTCGCGGTGAACGGCGCGCATTACGGCCCCGCAGGAGAACGGGGCGCTGTGACCTCTGGTCTGGCCTTGACTGCGGAAGAATTGACCGGACGCTATGCGCTGGCCAATATCGAGGCGGATCAGGATCTGATGCGCTATGTCGCAGAGGCGCAGATTGCGCCAGAGGCTGCACCGCTGCAATAAGCGGCAATCAGCGTCGCGCGATTGCCCCGACCCCCCTGTCGTATTATCTAGGGGTAACGGTCACTCTCAGATGAAACGGGGCAAGACGCGATGTCGCTCAACCATATCCGCCCGTGGCGCAATATTTATCGCCGCAAATCCCGTCAGATCATGGTGGGCAACGTGCCCGTGGGCGGCGATGCGCCCATCACGGTTCAGACCATGACCAACACCCTGACCACCGATGTGGCGGGCACGGTGGCACAGGTGCAGGCGGCGGCAGAGGCGGGGGCGGATATTGTCCGGGTCTCGGTGCCCGATGAGGCGAGTGCGAAGGCGCTCAAGGATATCGTGCGCGAAAGCCCGGTGCCGATCGTGGCAGATATTCATTTCCATTATAAGCGCGGGATCGAGGCCGCCGAGGCGGGGGCCGCCTGTTTGCGGATCAATCCGGGCAATATCGGCGATGAGCGCCGCGTGCGCGAGGTGATTGCGGCGGCGCGGGATCATGGCTGTTCGATGCGGATCGGCGTCAATGCCGGGTCATTGGAAAAGCATCTCTTGGATAAATACGGCGAGCCTTGCCCCGATGCGATGGTCGAGAGCGGTTTGGAGCATATCCGTATTCTGCAAGACAATGATTTCCACGAATTCAAGATCAGTGTGAAAGCGTCGGATGTCTTCATGGCCGCCGCCGCCTATCAGCAATTGGCCGAGGCCACCGATGCGCCGATCCATCTGGGGATCACCGAGGCGGGTGGCCTCATGTCCGGCACGATCAAGAGCGCGATTGGTCTGGGCAACCTGTTGTGGATGGGGATTGGCGATACGATCCGGGTGAGCCTGAGCGCCGATCCGGTGGAAGAGGTCAAGGTTGGCTATGAAATCCTGAAATCGCTGGGCCTGCGGCATCGCGGGGTGAATATCATCTCTTGCCCCTCTTGCGCGCGGCAGGGGTTTGACGTGATCCGCACGGTCGAGGCGCTGGAAAAGCGGCTGGAGCATATCAAGACGCCAATGAGCCTGAGCATCATCGGCTGTGTGGTCAATGGCCCCGGCGAGGCGCTGATGACCGATGTCGGCTTTACCGGCGGCGGGGCAGGCAATGGCATGGTCTATCTGGCGGGCAAGCAGAGCCACCGGATGGATAACGTNCAGATGATCGACCACATCGTCGAACAGGTCGAGCGGCGGGCGGCGGAGATCGAGGCGGAGACGGCNGCGCAGGCGGCGGAGTAGCGCGGGCTTTGCCGCGTTTGCAAAGCGCGGAAAACTTGCTAAGGCAGGCGCGAGCCAATTNCAGCAAAGGATTCCCCGCTATGAGCAGCATCATCGACATTCACGCCCGCGAAATTCTGGACAGCCGGGGCAATCCCACGGTTGAGGTCGATGTGACGCTGGAGGACGGCACCATGGGCCGCGCGGCGGTGCCGTCGGGCGCGTCTACGGGCGCGCATGAGGCCGTCGAGCGGCGCGATGGTGACACGGCGCGCTACATGGGCAAGGGCGTGCTGGCGGCTGTGGCCGCCGTCAATGGCGAGATCGCCGAGGCGCTGGCGGGTATGGATGCGACCGAGCAGGTCTCGCTCGACATGGCGATGATCGAGCTCGACGGCACGCCCAACAAGGCGCGGCTCGGGGCCAATGCGATCCTCGGCGTGAGCCTGGCCTGCGCCAAAGCGGCGGCGGATTTTTCCGGCCAACCGCTCTATCGCTATGTCGGTGGCACCTCGGCCCGCGTGCTGCCGGTGCCGATGATGAACATCATCAACGGCGGCGAGCATGCCGACAACCCCATTGATATTCAGGAATTCATGATCCTGCCGGTGGCGGCGGAGAATATTCGCGATGCCGTGCGCATGGGGTCGGAGGTGTTTCACACGCTGAAAAAGGAACTGTCGGCGGCGGGTCTGGCGACCGGCGTGGGCGATGAGGGCGGCTTTGCCCCCAACCTGTCCTCGACGCGCGATGCGCTGAATTTCATTCTGAAGTCGATCGAGAAGGCCGGGTATCGCCCCGGCGAGGAAATTTACCTTGGTCTCGATTGCGCTGCGACCGAATATTACAAAGGTGGCAAATATGAAATTTCAGGCGAGGGTCTGAGCCTGAGCAGCGCCGAAAATGTTGCATATCTGCAAGCGCTGGTGGCGGATTACCCGATTATTTCCATCGAGGATGGCATGGCCGAGGACGATTGGGATGGTTGGCGCGCCCTGACCGACGCGTTGGGCGACAAGGTGCAACTGGTGGGGGATGACCTCTTTGTCACCAACCCGGAACGTCTGGCGATGGGGATCGAGCGCGGGTGCGCCAATTCGATGCTGGTCAAGGTCAATCAGATCGGCACGCTGACCGAGACGCTGCAAGCGGTCGATATGGCGCATCGCGCGCGGATGACCAATGTGATGTCGCACCGCTCGGGCGAGACCGAGGATGCCACCATTGCCGATCTGGCCGTGGCCACCAATTGCGGGCAGATCAAGACCGGCAGTCTGGCGCGGTCGGACCGGNTGGCGAAATACAACCAGCTGATCCGCATCGAGGAAATGCTGGGCGAGACCGCGATTTACGCGGGACGAAGCATCCTGAAGTAAGTGGTCGCGCGGCATCTTCGGATGCCGTGCCCGCCCCTCTGGTGGCGTGATCCTGCAGGCGCGGCACCGGCAAGACAGGGCCGCGCGGGCGTCTCGGAGCGGTCTGTTGGAGGCGTGCCGGTTCTCTACCTCAACGGCCAGAGGTCATGGCGTCGAACCAGCCGTGCCGGATTAGTTGCGGCCTTATCCTGCCGACGGCGCCGCTATGGGGCAATCATGAAGAGGGGGCCAATGGTGAGGGGGCCAATGGAGGCGAGTAGGAGAATCGAACTCCTGTTCACGGATTTGCAATCCGCTGCGTCACCACTCCGCCAACTCGCCGCTCCAAGTGGTTGGGGTGAATTATATGATCGGGCGGGGCGGCGCAAGTGGGCAATGCGGTGTTTTGCATGGCCAGATTGCCCGAAGCGCATTGGACCTATTGCCGTTGCCGCCGGGTGGCTTCTGTGCGAAAACCTAAAGGATAGGATTCCGAACGCAAGAGTTTAGACCATGACAGACTATGCCGCGCGGCGCACGATGATGGTGGATACGCAAGTACGCCCGTCTGATGTGACCAAATTCCCGATCATCGACGCCATGCTCTCGGTCCCGCGCGAGGTGTTTGTACCGACCGCGTTGCGCGAGGCGGCCTATATGGGCGAGAACCTCGATCTGGGTGAGGGGCGGGTGATGCTCGATCCGCGCACGCTGGCCAAGATGTTGGACGCGCTGGAGATCGAGGGCGACGATCTGGTGCTCGATATCGGGCCGGCCTATGGGTATTCCGCAGCCGTGATTGCCCGCATGGCCGAAGCGGTTGTCGGGGTCGAGGACAAAGCGGCAATGGTCGAAGAGGCACAGCGCACTCTGTCCGAGCAAGGTGCCGACAATGTGGTGATGCATGAGGGGCCGCTTGCGGATGGTGCGCCGGAGCATGGACCCTACGACGTAATTACTGTGCAGGGTGCGGTTGCCCATCTGCCCGAGGCGTTGCTGGCGCAACTCAAGGACGGCGGGCGCATCGCCTGTCTGTTCATGGAGGGGGCCTTGGGTGTGGTGCGGATCGGTTACAAGATCGACGGTCAGATCAGTTGGCGTTACGCGTTCAATGCGGGCGCGCCGATCCTGCCCGGATTTGAAAGGCACGCGGCCTTTACCCTGTGACGGGACGGGCGCGGCAAAAAAAGAGAGAGTGCAGAGCATGAAAACAGGAAACGTGCGGGCCCTCGGCTTTGTGTTTGGACTGACGGTTCTGAGCGTCGTGCCGCTTGCGGTCCGAGCGGAGACCTTGGCTGACACGCTCAAGAGTGCCTATATCAACAGCGGCTTGTTGGACCAGAACCGTGCCTTGCTGCGGTCTGCCGATGAGGATGTGGCGCAGGCTGTGGCCAGCCTGCGGCCGATTATCGACTGGACCTCTGGGATCAGTCTTGATTCAAGTGATACGCGGTCTCAAACGATCAACCGCAATACGACCTCGACCTCGCTCAACCTTGGGATCACGGGGAGCCTGCTGCTCTATGATTTCGGACGCAGTGATTTTTTGACCGAGTCGGCCAAAGAGATCGTTCTTGCGACGCGACAGACCCTGATCAGCGTTGAGCAATTTGTGCTGCTGACCGGCGTGCAGGCCTATATGAACGTGATCCGCAATCAGGAGTTCGTGGCGCTGCGTCAGAACAACTTGCGGCTCTTGCGCGAAGAATTGCGGGCTGCGCAGGATCGCTTTGATGTGGGTGAAGTCACACGGACCGATGTGGCGCAGGCGGAGTCCGCCGTGGCACTGGCGCAGAGCGGGCTGGCGGCGGCGCAGGGCGACCTGACCAGCGCGATCGAGGAATTCCGCGAGGCGGTGGGGCGCGATCCGGGGCCTTTGCAAACACCGGGGGATTTGCCGCAACTTGGCGAGAATGTCGATGCCGCCAAGGCCGTGGCCGTGCGGCGTCATCCCGACATCTTGCAGGCGCAGCACAATGTTGCGGCTGCAGAGTTGAACATCCGGGCTGCCGAGGCCGCTTTGATGCCCACGGTGAACCTGACGGCGCGGATCGGAGCGTCTGAGGATCTGGATGGGCCCGACATGTCGCGCACCGGCAGCGTCGGGGTCGAATTGCGTGGTCCTATCTATCAGGGCGGGCGTTTGAATTCGGCTCAGCGTCAGGCAATGGCGCAGCGCGATTCGCAACTGGCGCAGCTGCATCTGGCCGGGCTTCAGGTGAAGCAGGACGTGGGCAACTCCTATGCCAATCTGCGCGCGGCGCGGGCAAGCCGCACCGCGAGCCGCGAGGCCGTGCGCGCCGCTCAGGTCGCCTTTGAGGGTACGCGCGAAGAGGCGACGTTGGGCGCGCGCACCACGCTGGACGTGCTGGATTCCGAACAGGATCTGCTGGATGCGCAGGCCAATCTGATTTCGGCCAATGCAGATGTGGTGATTGCGGCCTATTCGGTGTTGGCGTCGATTGGTGAATTGACGGCGCGGGATCTCAATCTGGGTGTGCAGACCTATGATCCAACCGCCTATTACAATCTGGTCAAGGATGCCCCGATCGCCATCAGCCCACAGGGTCGGAAACTCGACCGGGTGTTGCGGGCAATTGGAAAGAACTGAAAAGTTTTTGAATCGGTTGTGCGAGGTCGTCCTGAGGGGTAAACTGCCCTCAGGCAAGAGTGGTATAAAAATATGTCCGACCCCGTGACCAATGTGGAAATCGAGGATGTCCTGTCGTCGATCCGGCGGCTGGTGTCGAACGGTCAATCCGATCGCAGCCCTGAGACGAAAGCCGTGCCGCATGGAGTTTTTGACTCCGGGGCGGAGCGGTTGGTGCTGACCCCGTCCTTGCGGGTGGATGGCACGCGGCGGGCGGACACCGCGCCCGATGTCGCAGAGGTGCCGCTTGCTGAGGAAACTCTGTCGGATCACATGAGCATATGGGAGTCCGAAGCAGATCCCGAGACACCCGTGCAGGACAGCCTGTCCGAGGACACCACACCAGAAGATCCGGAGCCGGACAATCAGGAGCCGGAAGCTCTTGTGGTTGAGCAGCCAGAGACCGAGGCGCAGGGTGAGCCCGAAGCCGAGCTGCAACGTGACCTTCAATCCGAGCTGGGCACGCAGGCTGCCGAGTTTGAGGCGCTCGTGGCCGGACGGGACGATCAATGGGAGCCGGATGGTGCATCCGGGGACGATTACGCTGGGGGTCCGGTTTCGGCGATCACCTGGACTGAGGCGGTTGAACCCTCAGAAGAGGATGAGGCATCAGCCGATCCTGATTGGGCCGAGGCGGATGATNTTGGCTCAGANCGCCATACGCAAAACTGGCAGGATGCGGAGGACGCGCAGGAGAGCGCGGAGCAATCGTCTGNGGCGGGGCGCACCGATGCTCTGTTTATGGATGATGCGGTTCTGGACGAGGACGCGTTGCGCGATCTGGTCGCCGAGATCGTTCGGCAGGAGTTGCAAGGCGCGTTAGGGGAGCGGATCACCCGCAATGTGCGCAAACTCGTGCGCCGCGAGATTCACCGGGCGCTGACCAGTCAGGATTTCGACTGAGCCGGGATTTCCGCGCTGAGCGACAAGAGCAGATCAAGGTCCATGTGCCGCTCCAGATGTGCGGCCAAGGCATCGAGCGTCGTCTCGACATCGGCCCCATAGCGCAGGTCTGACACGGCACCCAATCCCGCGAGAAACGCAGCGCGAAACGGGTCTGAGGCGAAAAGCCCATGCAGATACGCGCCGCGCACCCGACCACTGGCCGAAGCGGCCCCTTCGGGGCGATCCCCGACGTGAAGCCATGCGCGGGCGCAATCCGGGCCGGTTGTTATGCCGAGATGGATTTCATAGCCCTCGACGGTCTCGCCGCTGGCGAGATAGGTGGCCTGCGTCAAGGCCAGCCGCTTTTCCGGCTTCATGACCGTGACCACATCGAGATGCCCCAACCCGGCGACCGACGCGGGCGAGCCTTCGATGCCCTCGGGATCTTCGATCCGTTGACCCAGCATCTGATAGCCGCCGCAGATGCCCAGCACATGCCCGCCGCGCCGGATATGGGCGGCAAGGTCGATATCCCAACCCTGGGCGCGGAAATGCGCCAGATCGGCGATGGTGGATTTGCTGCCGGGGATCAGTACCAGATCGGCATCCCCGGGCAGGGGCTGGCCTGCGGCGATGATCTCGACGGTGACGTCCGGTTCGCTGCTCAGAGGATCCAGATCGTCGAAATTGGCAATGCGACCCAGTCGGGGGACCACCACTTTGAACGCGCCGCCCTTTGTCGAGGCGATGTCCATCACATCCTCTGCCGGAAGGCGCCAGGCATCGGCGAACCACGGCACGACTCCAAGTGAGGGCCAGCCCGTGCGCGCCGCTATCTCGTGCAGACCGTCGTCAAACAGGCTGACATCGCCACGAAACTTGTTGATGGCAAACCCCTTGATCCGTGTGGCATCGTCGAGGGGAAGCACGGCTTGGGTGCCGACGATTTGCGCGATGACGCCGCCCCGGTCGATATCGCCGACAAGGATCACTGGAACGCCAGCGGCCTCGGCAAAGCCCATGTTGGCGATGTCACCGGCGCGCAGGTTGATTTCCGCCGGGCTGCCTGCGCCCTCGATCAACAGAAGATCGGCTGTGGTGGCGAGGCGGTGAAAGCTCTCCAATGTCGGAGCCAGCAATTGTGGCTTTGCCCGGGCATAATCGCGGGCGCGCAGTGTGGCAAAGCGGCGGCCCTGCACGATCACCTGCGCGCCGATGTCGCTCTCGGGTTTGAGCAGGACCGGGTTCATGTCGGTGTGGGGTGCACGGAAGGCGGCCAAGGCCTGAAGCGCCTGTGCGCGGCCAATCTCGCCGCCATCCACCGTCACAGCGGCGTTGTTGGACATGTTCTGCGGCTTGAAGGGGGCGACGCTCAGGCCGCGTCGGGCAAATGCGCGGGCGAGCCCTGCGACCAGCATCGACTTGCCCACATTCGAGCCAGCCCCCTGAATCATGATCGCGCGTGTCATTCCGATGTCCCGTTGCTGTCCTTGGGCGGTGATACAAAGTGCCGGGGCGCAGCGGAAGGCAGATCACGTCACAGCGTGCCGTTTTCCCGACCCAAAAGCAAAAGCCCTGCCAAAATTGGCAGGGCCTCGACTATTCGGCGGAGTGTGCTGCCTCTCAGGCGGCTTCGGCCTGTGCGGCGGCATTGCGGCGCTCGCTCTCTTCGCGAGAGAGGGCCACGGAGGTGCGCACGCCCTTGGATACGAAATCCATCAGGCCAGACACAACGCGCTCATTCGGGTCAATTCCGGCGCAGGACAATACTTCGCGTCCATCGCGGGACCGTGCCCAGCGGGCAATCTGCTCGGGGCCGTTGCCATATTTCTTGTCGTCGGAAATGGCATCATCCAGCGCGGCCAGTACGACGGCCGCAAAGAGTTTACGAGCACGGTTGCCCTGTTCGGCATTGAAAGCCGTACCGTCAACGAAATCCTTCATCATTCGTCCTTGTTCTTATTGCTCTTGCGTTTTGGGCGTGACGGACCTTATGGCGGAGTTTTTGTGATTCGGATAGAGCACATATGCATAACTTCTATGCAAATNCTGCATATCTCCGCCCGACACGTAACGACATTTCGTTGTCTTGCCACCCATCATCCCTCCAGATATAGGGAGCAACAATCCCTTATCAACCTTTTGTCATGGTTTGAACGCAATGCCCAAGATCAACGGAAACGAAATTCGCCCCGGCAATGTGCTGGAACATAACGGTGGCCTCTGGGCCGCGGTCAAGGTCGATCATGTGAAACCCGGCAAGGGCGGCGCCTTTGCTCAGGTCGAGATGAAGAACCTGCGCAACGGCACCAAACTCAACGAGCGGTTTCGCAGCGCCGACAAGGTGGAGCGGGTGCGGCTGGAACAGAAGGACCAGCAATTCCTCTATGAAGAGAACGGCAAGCTGGTGTTCATGGATACCGAAACCTATGAGCANATCGAACTGCCCGCCGATCTGTTGGGNGAGCGNCGCCCGTTTCTTCAGGATGGCATGACCATCACGGTGGAATTCCACAACAGCGAAGCGCTGCATGCCTCCTTGCCGCAAAAGGTGACTTGCAAGATCGTCGAGACCGAGCCGGTGGTCAAAGGCCAGACGGCTGCCAACAGCTTCAAGCCTGCCATCCTCGACAATGGCGTCAAGGTCATGGTGCCGCCGTTCGTTGGTCCGGATGAGGATATCATCGTCAACACCGAGACCATGGAATATTCCGAACGCGCCTGAGGGCGTATCTCGGGTCTGTAGGCGGTCCGTGGTGGCAGGTCAGATGCGGCCTGTCACGCGACCGCAGTCAAGAGCCTTTGGTTTAACGTGATGATCTGCATCAAGATAAACCTTTTGAGACTGGCATATACTCCGAACGGGGAGGTCATCTGAGAATTGGCTCTCAGGTCCATTCCTCCCTTGTGGTTTTGGAGGAATGCAATGATTTTTCAAGCAAAGACCAAGACGTGTGGTTTGCCAGTGATGTTGNCGGCTCTGTCTATGGTAGCCGGAACTGCGGCCTATGCCGCCGATGAAGGCTCGATCGCGCGGGGTGGCCGGCTCTATGACAAGTGGTATTCGGTAATCGGACAAGACGCACCGGCCGCGTCGCACAAGCTGTATCCCACGGATGCGGAATACGCCGACAAGCCCGGAACAAATTGGCGCTGCAAGGAGTGTCATGGCTGGGACGGCATGGGTGTGGATGGCGCCTATTCCGGGGGCAAGCATTTTTCCGGGATCAAGGGCATAAATGGCATGAAAGGTGGCGATCCGGCGGCGGTTGTTGCGCTCTTGTCGGCCCCGGCGCATGGATATGGTGACTATCTTGGCGAGCAAGATCTGACTGATCTGGCGAATTTCGTGGTCCAAGGGCAGGACGCCTATGCCGATTACGTCAGCGACAGCAAGATTGTCGGGGACGTCGAGCGTGGCAAGCAGGTCTTTGGCACCGTCTGCGCCAATTGCCATGGAGCAGACGGAAAGCTGCCCAAGGAAATGCCTCCGCTGGCCTCGCTCACCGGTAACCCGTGGGAGTTGATGCACAAGGTGCTGAACGGTCAGCCCAAAGAAGTAATGCCTGCGCTGCGGGCGTTCGATCACCAGAACGCAGCNGATGTGATCGCCTATATCGAGGCGGANTTGCCCAAGGAATAGAGCGCNANNGCGCCNCNTGAACGACCGGGCGCANATTGATGTGCCCGGCGCAACTCTTTGGGANNCAACGGTGATGATGAAACGTTTTAAACAACTGTGGCACTGGTTCACACGGCCTAGCGTTCTGATTGGGCAAGGGGTGCTGCTGGTGATTGGTGGGATCGGTGGGATCATCTTTTGGGGCGGGTTTCACACCGCCATGGAGGCAACCAATACGTTAGAGTTCTGCGTCTCCTGCCATGAGATGCGAGACACGGTTTATGAGGAATACAAGACCAGCGTGCATTACAAGAATGCGTCTGGAGTGCGTGCCATCTGTTCCGATTGCCATGTCCCGCATGAATGGGCCCCAAAGGTGGTGCGCAAGATCCAAGCCAGCAATGAGCTTTGGCATACGCTGCGCGGAACCATCAACACGCCGGAGAAATTCGAGGCCAAACGCGAGCAGCTTGCCATGCATGTCTGGGCAACGATGAAAGCTACAAATTCGCGCGAATGCCGCAACTGTCACAGTTTCGAAGCCATGGATTTCGACAAGCAGGCGCGCCGCGCCCGCGAAAAGATGGAAGTCGTGGCGTTGGAGGGCCATGCGCCAGACGGGTCTTCAACCTGTATAGATTGCCACAAGGGCATTGCCCACAAGCTGCCAAAGGTGGAACGCGATTGAGTGCGGCGCGACGGATGCCGCGCCGGTTCAGACCATCATCTCTTTGGTCGCCGTCAGCGTGACATCGGGGTAATCGCGTGCAACGCGGTCAATGTCCCATTGCAGGCGTGTCAGATAGACGATGTCACCATCATGGTCATGGGCGATGTGTTGCTTGTTGGCGTCAGTGAATTTCTCAACCGCCAGCTTGTCACCCGATACCCAACGGGCAGAGGTGAATTGCGAGCCCTCAAAGCGCACCGGCAGACCGTATTCCAGCTCGATCCGGCTGGCCAGAACCTCGAATTGCAGCGCGCCCACGACGCCGACAATAAAGCCCGAGCCAAAGGCCGGCTTGAAAACCTTGGCGGCCCCCTCTTCGGCGAATTGCATCAGCGCCTTTTCCAGATGCTTGGCCTTCATCGGATCGCCTGCACGCGCCTGTTGCAAGAGTTCCGGCGCGAAGGACGGGATGCCGGTNACGCGCAGGGCCTCGCCTTCGGTCAGGGTGTCGCCGATGCGCAACTGGCCATGGTTGGGGATGCCGATGATGTCGCCGGCCCAGGCCTCTTCGGCGAGTTCGCGGTCGGCGGCGAGAAAGAGCACCGGGGCCGAGACCGTCATCGGTTTCTTTGAGCGCACATGCGTGAGCTTCATGCCGCGTTTGAAATGGCCCGAGGCAAGCCGGACAAAGGCCACGCGGTCGCGGTGTTTGGGGTCCATATTGGCCTGCACCTTGAAGACAAAGCCAGTGACGGCGGTTTCTTCGGGGGCAATGGCGCGGGGAGTGGCCTTTTGCACCTGCGGTTCGGGGCCATAGGTGCCGATGCCGTCCATCAATTCCTTGACGCCAAAGGAGTTGATCGCGGACCCGAACCAGATGGGCGTCATATGACCCTCAAGCACCGATTGCGGATTGAGGGCGGGCAGGAGTTCGCGCGCCATCTCAATCTCTTCGCGCAGCTTTTCGATGAGGTTAGCGGGCACATGCTGGGCCAGTTTTGGATCATCCAACCCGTTGATCTTGATCGATTCCGCCACCTTGTTGCGGTCGGCGCGGTCCATCAGTTCGAGGCGATTGTTCAGCATGTCATAGCAGCCAACAAAATCGCGCCCCATGCCGATGGGCCAACTGGCCGGGGTCACGTCGATGGCGAGGTTCTGCTGAATTTCGTCTATGATATCAAAGGTATCGCGCGCCTCGCGGTCCATCTTGTTGCAAAAGGTCAGGATCGGTAGATCGCGCAGGCGACAGACCTCAAAGAGTTTCTGGGTCTGGCTCTCGACGCCCTTGGCCCCGTCGATCACCATCACGGCGGCATCGACTGCCGTCAGCGTGCGGTACGTATCCTCGGAGAAATCCGAGTGGCCGGGCGTATCCACGAGATTAAAGCGGAGGCGGCCAAAGTCGAAGGACATGGCCGAAGCCGAGACCGATATGCCCCGGTCCTTTTCCATCTGCATGAAGTCCGAGCGCGTGCGCCGCGCCTCGCCCTTGGCGCGCACTTGCCCGGCCATCTGAATGGCGCCGCCATACAGGAGGAACTTTTCGGTCAGCGTCGTCTTGCCCGCATCCGGATGCGAGATGATCGCAAAGGTGCGGCGGCGGGCAATCTCTGCCGGCAGATCGGGGCGGTTTGAAAGGGTGTCCAACATGGGGCCGGATATAGAGGGCTGGACGGTGCGGCGCAATATGCTCAGCGTGTGGACGCCCGTTTGAGAATGTCGGCAGCATTGGGGTGATTGAGCAAGGCTTGACCGACTTCGAATTGCAGGTGGCTGGGGGCGTTCTTGCCCGCGATTTGCTGGCTCAGCGCCTCTTTGAGATCGGCAGGAAGGGCGGCACTGGTGCGGGGATCGACCAGCAGGGTTTCGGCGGCGATGCCTTCGGCATAGATGATCTGATGCCGATCAAAGAGCAATTGCACATAGTCGACAAAACCGCCGCTCTCGCGGCGCACGGTATCGCCGTTGACCAGATGCCTCGCGCGCACCAGCACCTCGGCGCGGCCAGCGCCCAAGGCATCGGAGCGCTGATAGATGAAGAGCCGGTGGTCGGGGCTGACCAGCAGGTCGTGTTCATTGTGCAGCGCACCCGCCACGATCCGGATGGGCGCGAAATCACCCACTGCGCGCACTGTCGACTGCCCGACCCAACGGATTGGTCGCACCCCGTCATCGCGGGTCAGGACCATGTCGCCGGGTGCGAGGGTTTCGACCGGGCGCTGTTCGCCTGTCGCCATGGTGATATGGGTGCCGCGCGAAAAGGACACGCAGGCCACCTGCGCAAAACGTTGCAGCACATCGTCAGTGTCGATCCCGACCAGCGCATAGCCGGTCTTGGGCCGCATCTGGGCCAGCGGCATGGCAAAGACCTCGACCACATTGCCCGCGTCATCGACCTCGACCAGAACCAGCATTTCGGTGGTGCGCCCGGTGCCGGACATCAGGGTGAGGCAGCTGTCCAGATGCACCTGAGCGCCGGGGCGGCCCATGTCGGAATTCTGCGCGATGGTAAAGGGAGCGCCCCCCTGAAGCGACAGCGAGAGGCGGAATTGCCGGGCCTGCGCCTGCAATTCGTAGACATCATCGAGATCGAGTTCGGCGGCAAAGGACAGTGCGTCGCCCATATTGGCCCCGTTGACCACACGAAAATCAAGCCCCTGATAGACGGAGATGATGTGATCGGACAGGGCAGTGTCAGAGGTCATTGACGGGGGCGTTTCCAAAAGCTGGGAAAAGAGCGATTTCCATTCAGGTCCGCTAGCTTAGGTGTATGGCCCCATGGCGTCAATGTGGCGGAGAAACCGGGCCTCGGCGGGTGGTCCCCGTCACGTCCCCCTGAGAGGCGGGTTTTGGTAAACATCTGGCCATTCTGACGCGCAGAGTGTTAATTCCGCGTTGAAGCAGCAGGAGGACGCGAGATGGATCTGGGCATCAAAGGCAAGAAGGCGCTGGTCTGCGCCTCATCCAAGGGGTTGGGGCTTGGCTGTGCGCGGGCTTTGGCCGAGGCCGGTGTCGATCTGGTGATGAACGCGCGCGGAGCCGAGGCGCTGGAAACCGCAGCGGCGGCGATTCGCGCCGAATTCGGTGTTGAGGTGATAACGGTTGCGGCGGATATCACGACCGAGACCGGGCGCGCCGCAGTGCTAGAGGTGGCGCAGGGGGTGGATATTCTGGTGAACAATGCCGGCGGCCCGCCGCCGGGGCTCTGGTCGGATTGGGAGCGGGAGGATTTCATCCGCGCGCTCGATGCCAATATGCTGACCCCCATCGCGCTGATCAAGGCGCTGGTGCCGGAGATGATGGCGCGGGGCTGGGGCAGGGTGGTCAACATCACCTCGCAATCGGTCAAGGCCCCTATTCCAGCACTGGGGCTGTCAAACGCGGCGCGGACTGGGCTCACCGGCTATGTTGCAGGCACCTCGCGACAAGTGGCGGGCAAGGGGGTGACGATCAACAATCTGTTGCCGGGCATTCATGCCACGGACCGTGCCACCTCGCTCGACAAGGGGGTGGCGGAGGCGCAGGGGATCAGCATGGAGGAGGCCCACGCGCGCCGCTGTGCCGGTATTCCGGCGGGCCGTTATGGCACGGCTGATGAGTTCGGCGCCGCCTGTGCCTTTCTGTGCAGCCAGCATGCCGGGTTTATCGTCGGGCAGAACATCCTCTTGGACGGAGGCGGTGTGAACGCGACGCTTTAGGCGGCACCGCAGCCTTGCCCAAGGCACGGGTGCGGGCAGAGAGATCACAAAACTGTAAAGTCACTGATTTTGGGCTGGTGTCGCGGGGGTTGTGTGGCTAGCGCTAAGGCAACACAATCGGTCGGGGAAAGATAACATGCAAGCATTGGCGATCATTGGCCTCTTTGGGCTGGTCATCTTGGGTAGCCTGCTGGTCGCGCCACGGCGTGCCACCATTGAGGGGTTCTTCAATGGCACGGGGGCGGATGGCCGCGCGCCGGGGCTCTGGGTGCTGGTGCTGAGTCAGGTCACGACGTGGATCTTTGCTCGGTCACTGATGAATTCGGCNATTTTGGGATATTTCTACGGAATCTGGGGCACGCTGGCCTATGCCGCCTATTACGGGTCCTTTGTGACGGGCGGCTTTATCGTGAGCCGTCTGCGCGCCCAAGGGGCGGGATCGGTGCAGGATTGGCTCGGGGGCCGGTTCGGGGCCACGGGCAATGCCTGTTACAATNTGGTGATTGGGCTACGGCTCTTGTCCGAAGTGTTCGCCAATTTGCTGGTGGTGGGGTTGATCTTTGCGGCGGCCCTGCCGGAAATGGGCGTGGCGCGTGATGCGTCGATCCTGATCGTGGCGGTGCTGGGCCTGATCTATAGCGCATGGGGCGGGCTAAGCGCCGCATTGCGCACAGATGTCTTGCAGATGCTGGTGTTTCTCGCGGTCTTTGCGGTGGCTTTTGTCGCGCTCGTGCTCAGCCCCGGGTTTCACATCGGAGCGGTGCTGACGGCACCGGGCACAGCGGGGGCGTGGAACGGGCAGATACTCTTGCTGGTCGCGCTGTTGCAGGTGTTCTCTTATCCGGCACATGATCCTGTGATGATGGATCGCGGCTTTCTTGCTGATCCTGAGACGACGCGCAAATCCTTTCTGCACGCGTTCTGGATCTCGACGCTCTGCATCATCGGGTTTGGGTTTTTCGGGATTCAGGCAGGCTTGATCGGTGCGGAATATGAGGGGGAGTTGATTGGAACCTGGGCGGGCATGTTCCCGGCTTGGCTTTTTGTCGCGCTCTTGGTGTCGCTGTTGATCTCGGCGATCAGCACGCTCGATTCCGCGCTGGCCAGTGCGGCGCGGCTGGTGGTGGACGAGCTGAAACTCGGCCGGCGGTCGCTTGCGGGCGGGCGGATGGCGATGGTTGCCTTCATGGTGTTGGGGACTGGCCTCACGCTCTGGGGCAATCAGACATTGTTTGACGCGGTGGCGGTCAGTGGCACCGCGAGCATGTTCCTCACGCCCATCCTGATTGTTGGGCTGGTGATGGGGTGGTGCATTCCGCTCTGGTCGTATCTGGTGGCCTTTGGGGCGGCGATGGTCGGGGCGGTCGTTTATTTCGCGCGCGAGGCGGAGTGGGCCATGGCGATCCTGCCCGAGACGCATAAATACGAGCAGCTCTTGCTGATCTGCGCCGGGGTGCTGATCGTTGGTTTTGGCGCTGTGCTCTTTGGGGCGCGGCGCGTCTGAACCTTGCTAAGAGGCGACTTCGGCTTAGGTCCTCGGCGGTGATCACCGCAGGGGGCCTTTTCTTATGCGCATTGTCTTTATCCTNCTGTCGCTGGGACTGCTGAGCGCCTGTGCCGGGCGGCCCGATCTGAGTGACGAGCGCCTGTCTGCGCGAGAGTTCAACCTCGAAGAGTTCTTTGACGGGCAGGTGGTGGGCTATGGGCAATTTCAGGATCGGTTCGGCACGGTGCGGCGGCGGTTCGAGGTGCAGGTCGCAGGCGATTGGGATGGGCGCGTCCTGACGCTTGATGAGGATTTCACCTATGAGGACGGAAGCACCGAGACCCGCGTCTGGACCCTGACCAAAACCGGCGATCAGACATGGCAAGGCACGGCACCGGGGGTGATCGGTCTGGCGATGGGGGAAGAACGCGGCGATGCCTTCAATTGGCGCTACACGATTGATCTGCCGGTGCCTGAGGGCACATTGCGCGTCAGCTTTGACGATTGGATGTGGCAGATGAAAGAGGGCCGTGTGTTGAACCGGGCCTATATGGACAAGTTTGGCGTGGAAATCGGCGAGGTGATCATCTGGTTTGAGAAGCAGGGATCGTAGTGGGGGCGTGGCGTCGAGAGATTGGAGGGGACATTGGCCGCAATCTCCAAAGCGCGGAATCTAGGCGCGGCACGCGCCGCCGCGCAGCGGTCATGCTGAAGGCATGCCTCTGGCATGGTCCGCCCCCTCGGGCGGGCGCTTTTGCAACGGTGCAGTCTCTTGAAATTGCGGAAGTGTTTGGCCGAGATAAAGTGCCAGCCGACTATGGTGTAGCGCCCACCCGGCGGACCGGCACTGCGCGGCTCACCGCTTGGGGCCACTGTCCGCTCTAAACCCTCTCCGTCAGAGCATATGCCCGGATTTTGCCGCCTTGGTCGCGAGATAGGCATGGTTATGCGCGTTCTCGCCCAGTTTCAGCGGCACGCGCTCGACCACGTCGATGCCGTTCTGGCGCATCATCTCGATCTTGGCGGGGTTGTTGGTCAGCAGGCGCACGGCGGAAAAGCCCATGAGCGACAGAATGCGCGCGCCGATGCGGAAATCGCGCTCGTCATCCTCGAATCCCAAACGGTGATTGGCCTCGACGGTGTCAAATCCCTGATCCTGCAGAGAATAGGCGCGCATCTTGTTGGCAAGGCCGATGCCGCGCCCCTCTTGGTTGAGATAGAGCAGCACGCCCGCCCCTTCGGAGCCCATTTGCGCCAGAGCACCGCGCAATTGCGGGCCGCAATCGCATTTGAGGCTGCCCATCAGATCGCCGGTGAAACAGGCCGAATGAAGCCGCGCCAGAACGGGCGCGGTGCGGTCTGGTTGACCGATTTCGATTGCATAATGTTCCTCACCACCGTCTTCGGGACGAAAGATATGCAGACGTCCCGCCTCGGACACCGCCAGCGGCAAGCGGGCGCTGACAACCGGGTGCAGGGGGCTGGTGGCCTCAAGCCCGAGGGCTGCGGCACTGTCGAGCAGGGTCAACCCATTGCGCGCGGCAAAGCCCGCGCCCTCGCTCATGGGCAGAACCAGAGCAGCAGGCAGGAGCCGCGCGGATTTCACCAGCGCCAATGCCAAGCGGTGCAGCTCCACGTTGCCGCCGCGTTCGGAGGTGAGCGGCCCTTTCATCGGGCTCTTGAGATCATCTGCCGGATCGGCAACCCCGAGAACCCAGCCCAGCGAGGCATCGGGCGGCACCACAACCCGTGCCAGATCGCCGTCATAGGCGCGCGCCTTGAGTGTGGTGGCGCGGCGTGCTGTAATCGCCAGACTCGGCGCGCCGCCCAGAGCGCGCAGATCGGCCAGACGCTGAGCATCCAGCGTTTCGGCGGCCATGATGAGCGCGGCACCTTGCGGCCCGGCNAGCACNACAGGCACGCCCATACGCAGGTCGCTGCGCGCNCGGGCGGCGATTTCGGTGATATCTGGGGCAAGGCTCATGCGACGCTCCTGTCTTTGGACCAGAGTTAGATATAAGCTTTTGTAACGAATTGAAAGAAACGCTCGCAACGCAACACTTGGGCGTGAATGTGTTGTTGCACATCTTGCCGCCAAGTCGCTTGTACCGCATGCTCTTGTCACGGAAGGGGATACCGAGATGGCACAAGTCAAGAAAATTCTTCTCGTGGATGACGATGATGACCTGCGAGAAGCCTTGGGCGAGCAATTGGTCATGACCGAAGATTTCGACGTGTTCGAAGCCGCCAGTGGGTCCGCTGCGATGGGAAAAATCAAGGACATGATTCATGATCTGGTGATCCTTGACGTGGGACTGCCCGACACGGATGGGCGCGAACTCTGCCGGTTGATGCGCAAGCAAGGGGTCAAGGCACCGATTCTCATGCTGACTGGCCATGACGGCGACGCCGATACAATTCTGGGTCTCGATGCCGGGGCCAATGACTACATCACCAAGCCCTTCAAGTTCCCGGTGCTTCTGGCGCGGATTCGCGCACAGCTGCGCCAACATGAGCAATCCGAGGATGCGGTGTTCCAGCTTGGGCCCTACACCTTCAAACCGGCGATGAAGATGCTGATCACGGATGATGAGCGCAAGGTTCGGCTGACCGAGAAAGAGACAAATATCCTTAAATATCTGTACCGTGCGACCGAAGGTGTGGTGCCGCGCGATATTCTGCTGCACGAGGTCTGGGGTTATAATGCGGGGGTCACAACCCATACGCTCGAAACCCACATTTACCGCCTGCGGCAAAAGATCGAACCTGATCCCGGCAACGCTCGCCTTCTGGTAACAGAATCCGGCGGATATCGCCTTGTGGTTTAAAAACCACGGTTTCTTGACCTGTATCAAAGTCGTATCTGCGCGTGACGTTTAATCTGCTATTATTCAGTATGTGTGCGGTTTCACACATGAACCTCCCTGTTGGACTGCCCCGGCCCCTGTGCCGGGGACTCTTTTTCTGGGGCCGGTTTTGGCGGTCTCGACCTGGGTGGATTATTTAGTCCAGAGGCACGGCAATCGCGGCTGGAAACGCCGGGCGCATCGCTCTACTGTCTGCCCGAACCCAGACAGGAGATGCCGCATGCCCTTTACCCTCGCCACATGGAACATCAATTCGGTCCGCCTGCGCGAAGGTCTGGTGGCGCGGTTGATGCAGGAAGAGATGCCGGACATTCTGTGTTTGCAGGAATGCAAGAGCCCGGTGGACAAGATGCCGCTCGAGGCCTTTGCCGCGCTTGGATATCGGCATGTCGTGGCGCGTGGACAAAAGGGCTATAACGGCGTCGCCATCCTGTCCAAGCTGCCCATGGCAGAGGTGGGCGCGATGGATTTCGCGGGTCTCGGACATGCCCGCCATATCGCGGGCCAACTCGAGAATGGCACCGTCATCCATAATTTTTACGTGCCGGCCGGTGGCGATATCCCCGACCGGGCGGTGAACGACAAATTCGGCCAGAAACTCGACTACCTCACCGAGATGCGCGACTGGTTTCGGGACAGCCGCCCCGAAAAGTCGATCCTTGTGGGCGATCTCAACATCGCCCCGCGTGAGGATGATGTGTGGAACCACAAGCAACTTCTCAAGATCGTCAGCCACACGCCGGTTGAGGTGGAACATTTGGGCGATGTGATGGAGGCCGGGGGATGGCAGGATGTGACCCGTGCCGATATTCCCGAGGGGCAACTCTATAGCTGGTGGTCCTACCGTGCGAGCGACTGGGATGCGGCGAACAAGGGGCGCAGGCTTGATCATGTCTGGGCCAGCGGTGACATCCGTGCGGCGGCGCATTCCAGCCGTATCCTGCGCGGCGCACGCGGTTGGGACCAGCCCTCGGATCACGCGCCGGTGTTTGCCACATTTGATCTTTGACTCCGCCGGGTGCGCCCACATATAGGGGGCAAATATCATTAGGAGGCTGAACATGCTGGAACTTGGCAAGAGCAACAGCGCCCCTGCGGCGGGCGATTTGATCAAGGATGTGTCCGAGGCCACCTTTATGGCGGATGTGGTGGACGCCTCGCAAACCGTGCCGGTGATCGTCGATTTCTGGGCGCCGTGGTGTGGTCCCTGCAAGACATTGGGCCCGGCGCTCGAGGCGGCGGTGACGCGCGCCAAAGGGGCGGTCAAGATGGCCAAAATCAATGTCGATCAGAATCAAGCGATCGCGGGCCAGATGCGGGTGCAATCGATTCCCACTGTCTATGCCTTTTGGCAGGGTCAGCCGATTGACGGATTTCAGGGCGCCTTGCCCCCTTCCGAAATTGACGCCTTTGTCGCGCGGGTTGTCGCGGCGGCAGGCGGCGAGGCGGATGGCGGTCTGGACGAGGCGCTTGATGCCGCTGATGAGATGCTGGAGGCCGGTGCCGTGGCCGATGCCGCACAGACCTATGCCGCCATCCTGCAAGAAGACCCGGTGAATGCCCGTGGCTATGCCGGGTTGGCCCGTGCGCATATCGCATTGGGAGAGCTGGATCAGGCCGAAGCGATCCTGAACGGTGCCCCGGCCGAGATCAGCCATGCGACAGAGATTGACGCCGCACATGCACAACTGGCGCTGGCACGGCAGGCGCAGGATGCCGGTCCAGTGACCGACTTGCGCGCGACGGTCGAGGCGGACCCAGCGAATCCGCAGGCGCGGTTCGATCTGGCGCAGGCGCTCTATGCCAATGGGCAGGCGCAAGAGGCGGTGGATGAATTGCTCGACCTGTTCCGGCGTGACCGGGAGTGGAACGACGGGGCGGCCAAGACCCAACTTTTCACCATCTTCGAGGCGCTCAAGCCGAATGATCCGGTCTTGTTGAGTGGGCGGCGTAAATTGAGCTCAATGATATTTGCCTGAGCTCCGGTGCGGGCTAGGTAAGCGGCATGACACATAAGCTCGATCTTCCAGAGATCATTCCCGTCTTTCCGCTGCCCGGTGCGCTGTTGCTGCCGCGGTCGCGCCTGCCCCTGCATTTGTTCGAGCCACGCTATCTGGCGATGCTCGAAGATTGCCTCAAGACACCGGGGCGGTTGATCGGCATGATCCAACCCAACCGGGTGCCGGGCCGCGAGGGCGGCACCGGGCTTCATGCGATCGGCTGTGTTGGCCGGGTTACGCAGTTTTCCGAGACCGAGGACGGGCGGTATATGATCACCCTGACGGGCCTGTCGCGGTTTCGCGTGCAGGACGAGGTCGAGGGGTTCACGCCCTATCGGCGGGCGCGCGTTTCCTGGACCGGGTTCGAGCGTGATATGGGGCCGGTGGACAGTGATCCCGGATTTGATCGGAACGCCTTTCTTGGCCTTCTGGGCCGCTATTTTCAGGCGCGGGAGTTGCAGACGGATTGGGATTCGCTGAAAGAGGCCGAGGATGAGTTGCTGATCAACTCCCTCTCGATGCTCCTTGGGTTTGAGCCGGAGGACAAACAGGCGCTTTTGGAGGCCCCGTCGCTCAGCACACGGCGCGAGACGTTGGTGACACTGATCGAATATGTGCTGCGAGGCGGTGACAATGAGGACATCATGCAATGAGCGATGACATCCAGCTTCCTCCGGCGTTTGATCGTCGTATGCTTGAGGCGCTGATCTGCCCGCAGACTCATGCCACGCTGGAATACGACGTGGCGGCGCAGGAATTGATCAGCCGGTCTGCCGATTTGGCCTATCCTATCCGAAACGGCATCCCGGTGATGTTGATCGACGAAGCGCGCAAGCTGGATTAATTTGCCCGCGTCGCAGTCAGATCAAAGCTGACATCGACCCCAAAGCCGAGCGATTTTTCATCCTTAACCCCGTTACCGACGTTGAAATTGCGGCGGTCCAGCGTGAGCGTGCCCTGTGCGATGGCCGTGTCGCCTGTGATGGTCAGATCAAAGGGCATCTCGACCGGCACGGATTGATCGCGGATCGTCAGCGTGCCGCGCGCCACCGGGCCGGATTCGGTTGCCATCAGGTCAGCGGCGAAACGCGCGGTCGGAAATTCACTGGTGTTGAAGAAATCCGTGCCCATCGCCTGTTGGGTCACTGATCCAAGGGACAGAGAGGCGATGCCGACGGTCACCTCCACTGTGCCGTGTTGTCCTGCGTCATCGGGGGATTCGGAATAGGCGATATTGGCGGTCCAGTCCGCAAAGCTGCCGGTGACGGCGGAGCCCAATTGCTGGACGGTCACTTGCAACTGGCCGCTCTCGACCTGCCAGTCACTCTCGACCGCGGCCAGTGTTGCGGGNCTGCTGGTTTCGGCCGCGCCGAACCAGCCGAGCCAGGTGGCGCCACCGACTGCGCCGAGCCAGATGGCGAGGGCGGCAACGAGGGGCAGGGCGTGATTTGGTTGGTTTGCGGTGGGGATGGCGTCCATGCGCCCCGGCAGCATCCGGCGCAGAGTTGCATCGCCATCGAGCAGGTGATGTTTGAGCGCNCCAGCCACATGCGCGGTTATCGCAGCCGCAAGCACCAGNATCAGCACGAAATGCAGCGTTGAGGCGNNCTCGGACAGAGTTTCGGATTTCGGNACCAAGGGCAGGTTTTGCCCCAGCGGCCACCAGATCGGCGCAAAGCCGGAGGTTGCGGCATGATGCACCCAGCCCGAGAGCGGCACCAGAACCAGCGACCCATAGAGCAGCCAATGCACGGTTTCCGCCGCCCATGCCTCGATCGTCCTGTCACCGTTGAGCAGCCCCGGTTTGGGTTGGCTGATTGCCCAGACAATGCGGGCGAGCGCCACAAAGAAGATGGCGACCCCGAGGGTCTTGTGCAGGGAGAACAAGACTGTCGCGCGTGCGATCAAGTCCTCGGTCGGCGTTGCCTCGATCTGATGCGCAACCTGGGTGGCAAGCCAACCCAGCGGCAGGTTGGACAGGATCAACAAAGCGGTGAGCCAATGAAAGCTCTTGGTGATGCTGCCATAGCTGGTGGCCGAGTTNGTGATTTGCATCGCAGACGTCCTCATGATTGCAGCGCTAATCTAGCTGGATATGCCAGAGGCGCAATGACTGCCCGCGCACAGGGGGGCTGCGTCTTTGCGGGTCTGCACAATCCTTGCGCAAACACTGTGCAATCTCTGGCAAACACGTTGCTTTGGCAGACGCGGCGATGTATCGGGAGGCACTTTTCAAGGGAGGTGAGCAGATGAGCCGAGCATTCGTATTTCCGGGGCAGGGCGCGCAGGTGATCGGCATGGGNGCGGATCTNGCGGCCAACTATCCGGCGGCACGGGCAGTTTTCGACGAGGTGGACGAGGCGCTCGGACAAAAGCTTTCGGCGTTGATCTGGGAGGGCGAGCAGGAGGCGCTGACCCTGACCGAAAATGCCCAACCGGCGCTTATGGCCACGTCGTTGGCGGCCCTGCGCGCGCTTGAGGCCGAAGGCGTGGATCTGGCGCAGGTCGCTGGCCATGTGGCCGGGCATTCCCTGGGGGAATATTCGGCCCTTGCGGCGGCGGGCGCGATCAGCGTGGCAGATACCGCGCGCCTTCTGCGCATTCGGGGACAGGCGATGCAACAGGCGGTGCCGGTGGGTGTGGGCGCGATGGCGGCGCTGTTGGGTCTGGATTTTGAGACAGCCCGCGATGTGGCACAAGAGGCCGCGCAAGGCGAGGTCTGTCAGGCTGCAAATGACAATGATCCGGGGCAGGTTGTGGTATCTGGCCACAAAGGAGCCGTGGAGCGCGCGCTGGATCTCGCCAAGGCGCGGGGGGCGAAACGGGCGATGCTCTTGCCAGTCAGCGCGCCCTTTCATTGTGCCCTGATGGCACCCGCCGCCGAGGTGATGGCGGCGGCCCTGGCGGATGTCACGATCCATGCACCTGTGGTGCCGCTGGTTGCCAATGTGCGCGCCAGCGCCGTGACGGACCCGGCGGAGATCCGCGCGCTATTGGTGGAGCAGGTCACCGGCTCTGTGCGCTGGCGCGAGTCGGTGATCTACATGGCGGCACAAGGTGTCACCGAGATATGGGAGATCGGGGCGGGCAAGGCGCTCTCGGGTATGATCCGGCGCATTGAGCGCGAGATCACCTGCCGCGCGATTGGCACCTCGGAAGAGGTGAAAGCGACGGCCCAAGTCGTCGCCGATATTTGATGCTGTGCAGCGCTAAAGAGAGAAGGACATAAGATGTTTGATTTGACTGGGAAATCCGCGCTTGTGACGGGCGCCTCTGGTGGCATCGGCGCGTCGATTGCGCGCGCGCTGCATGGTGCGGGTGCAACCGTCGGACTAAGTGGCACCCGCGTCGAGCCTCTTGAGACGCTGGCGGCGGACCTGGGCCAGCGCGCGCATGTCCTGCCCTGCAACCTCAGCGATGCCGAGGCGGTCGATGCATTGACCAAGGATGCCATCGCCGCGATGGGCGGGCTCGATATTCTGGTGAACAACGCCGGGATCACGCGTGATCAGCTCTTTATGCGGATGTCGGACAAGGACTGGCATGACGTGCTCGATGTCAACCTGACCTCTGCGATGCGTCTTTGCCGGGGGGCTGTGCGCCCGATGATGAAGGCGCGTTGGGGCCGGATCATCAATATCGGCTCAATCGTCGGGTCGAGCGGCAACCCCGGTCAGGCCAATTATGCCGCTGCCAAGGCCGGGCTGGTGGGCATGACCAAATCCATCGCCGCAGAGGTGGCAAGCCGGGGCATCACCGCCAATGTGGTGGCACCGGGCTTTATCGCAACGCCGATGACCGATAAATTGAGCGAGGATCAGAAGTCCGCGCTTTATGTTCAGATCCCGATGGCCCGTATGGGCACGTCCGAGGAGATTGCGGCGGCTGTTCTTTATCTTGCCAGCCCCGAGGCAGGCTATGTCACAGGCGCCACCCTGCATGTGAATGGCGGGATGTCCATGTACTGAGTCGAGGCTGGTCTCTCCGTCACAATCGGCCCGAGTGAAAGCATTTGCCATTGCCCGCGCATATGCTATAGGCCACCGAGATTAGCCGGAGGGATATGCGGATTCTCCCGGTGGCCTTTGTATGAAGGCAGTCGAGAACCGCCCATTGGGGCATAATCATCGCCACTTCCCGGCTTGGGCGGGGGCAGACAACGGGCAAGACTGCCCAAGACAAAACGAGGAACAAGACATGAGCGATATCGCAGACCGCGTTAAGAAGATCGTTGTGGAACACCTGGGCGTTGAAGAGGACAAGGTTGTCGACAAAGCCTCTTTCATTGACGATCTCGGCGCGGACAGTCTCGACACGGTCGAGCTGGTCATGGCATTCGAAGAAGAGTTCGGCATCGAGATCCCCGATGATGCGGCGGACACGATCCAGACCTTTGGCGACGCGGTCAAGTTCATCACCGAAGCGTCCTGATTTCGCTCCCGCGCGATAGTCCCGCGCGAGAGTCAAGAACCCTGCCAATCGGCAGGGTTCTTTGCGTTTCAGGCAAGGTTGGCGTCACAATCCCGTGAGCCTGATCCGTGTGGCGCGTGCTGCCGGGCACCGTGACGGTGCCATGACATACGGTTAATGGTCCGTTGATACATCCCTTTCCCATTGCTCTGGCCCATCGCTCTGGCCACGGGCAGCACGCATGCGGTGCGGCAAAAGGAAAGGGATATCCATGAACAAGGCAATCACCGACGGCATCGTTTTCATGCCGCAACCCTTCGCAATCGGTCTCGACCAATGGTCGCGCGAGGACGGGCGACCCGGCTCTGACACCTATGCCAATGCCGCCGATTCGGCGTTTGTGCCAGCGGATCAGGATTTCGGCGGGGCGCTGGAGTTGCAAAAGACGCAAAGCGTGCAGCGCTTGCGGTACATGGGCGAGACGCCGATTCTGCCCGGGTGTTATCTTCAGATCCGGGTGCGGATCAAGGCGATTGCGGGCAACCTGCCCAGTGTTCGGATCGCGGCCTTTGCCGGAGGCGCAGGCGGCGTCGCGCTGTCCGGCGTCACCGTGACCGGGCCGCAGGTCGCGCTCACCACCTATGGCGACGTGGTCGAGGTAACGGCCATCGTGGGCACAGGCACCCGGACCGGCGTTGACATGGCCTGGGGACGCGCCGCGATCTTTGGACATTTCGGTCTCGATTTGACTGGCCCGAGTGGGGGCGTGGTTCGGATCGACGATATCGTCATCGAGGATGTCAGCCGGTTTTTTCTGCGCGACGTGATCAGCACCGTCGACGTGCGTGACTATGGCGCGCTTGGCAACGGGGTGGCGGATGATCACGCAGCCTTTGAGGCGGCTGATACCGCGGCCGAAGGGCGAGAGATCATTGTTCCGGCGGGGCAGTATGTTCTAGGTCAGAGCACCACGATCCAGAGCCGTATCCGGTTTGAAGGCACNGTCGAAATGCCCGATGCCGCGATCCTTGCCTTGACCAAGAATTTTGACCTGCCCGCCTATATAGATGCGTTCGGCGACAGCGAACTGGCTTTCAAGAAAGCGTATCAGGCGCTCTTGAACAATCCGGATCATGTCACGCTTGATCTGGCCGGNCGCAAAGTGTCGCTGCGCGCACCTGTCGACATGGCNGCGGCGGTGGTCAATCGGACAACCTACAATCAGCGCCATGTGATCCAGAATGGCCAGATCTCGGTTTTTCCGGGTCCGGCATGGGAGACAGAGGTCATGACCTCGCAGGCNAGCTATGACATCGCCAATTCCAAACGNCTGACCAATGTGACCAATGTGGCCAATATTCCTGTTGGCGCGCTGATCGAAGGCAATGGCGTGGGCCGCGAGGTCTATGTCACCGCCAAGAACGTAGCGGCCCAGCGGCTCGACATCAGCCAGCCGCTTTTCGATGCGGCGGGCACGCAGGTCTATACCTTCCGACGCTTCAAGTATCTGCTGGATTTCAGCGGCTTCGAGGATGTGTCGCGCATGGTGGTCTCCGAGGTGGACTTTCAATGCACCGGCGATTGCAGCGGGGTGCTTTTGCCGCCGCAGGGGTCCGCCAACCATTTCCGCGACTGTTTCTTTACCCGCCCCAAGGATCGCGGCATCACCAGCCATGGCGAGGGCGATCAGGGGATGATGATCGACCGCTGTCAATTCATCTCCNACGAGGGNCCGCTNTTATCGACGGAGCGGCGCTCGATCGGGTTCAACTCAAACGCCAATGACCTCAAGATCCGCGACAATCGGGTGGTTCTCTTTCGCCATTTTGCCGTCATGGCCGGTAGCAGTTCGATCATCTCGGGCAATCATGTGTTTCAGGGCGATAGCGCCACGAACGGTGTGCGTGCGGCGGGGTTGGTTCTGACGCGGATCAACAATCGCGGCACCATCACCGGGAATTANATCGACAACTGTTTTGTCGAATGGGNCAATGAGCATGACGCAGAGCCGGGGTTTGCCAGCGAGTTCTCGTTCAGTGCGCTGAGCATCACGGACAATGTATTTCTGGCCAGTGACATGGCACCTTGGTTCACCTTTCTCGTGGTCAAACCGCATGGGGCGGGGCATTTTCTGGATGGGATGACCGTCACGGGCAATACCTTTCGGACCATCGGGACCATCACGCGGGTCGAGGCGGTCGATACCAGCTTTGCCGACCTTGACTATGACCGGGTGCGCAATGTCACCTTTGCCGACAACAGCTTTCACAATGTGGACATCCCCGTCACGACTCCGCTGGTCATGCAACA
>JGI25321J50212_10000855_pt1 | contig 29528 bp, 22 predicted proteins | sample AutmiccommuBRH23_FD_50212 | JGI IMG/M metagenome (IMG submission 50212)
AAAATCGCGAAAAAGGCGAGGCTGGAGCAAATAGAACCTATGGAGGTGGTGCAACGGTATACCGTGGATTTTCATAACATCCTGCAGAAATTCAACTTCCTCCCGCCGAGCATCGAACCCACAGCCACGGGACATATCATAGAACAGATCGAGATTATCAAGGAAATCCTTGAAAAAGGGTTTGCCTATGAGAAAAACGGGTCGGTCTACTTTGATGTGATCAAATTCAATAAGTNCTATGAATACGGAAAACTGAGCGGGAGGAAGCTGGAAGATATGATTGCCAACACCAGGGAACTCACCGCCCAGGATGAGAAAAAAAACCCCCAGGATTTTGCGCTGTGGAAACAGGCCGAACCCCAGCATATCATGAGGTGGCCTTCCCCTTGGGGTGATGGATTTCCCGGATGGCACCTGGAGTGTACGGCCATGAGTACCAAATACCTGGGAAAAAGTTTTGATATCCATGGCGGCGGAATGGACCTGAAGTTTCCCCACCACGAGTGCGAAATAGCCCAGGCGGAGGCAAGTTTTGGCCAAAGTCCCGTAAAATATTGGCTCCATGCCAACATGCTTACCCTGAATGGCCGGAAAATGGCCAAATCTACCGGAAATAATATCCTCCCGGAAGAAATCTTTACTGGGAACAATAAGATCTTCAAAAAACCTTTCAGTCCGGCGGTAGTGCGGTTTTTTATGATGCAGGCCCATTACTCGAGCATCCTCGACCTGAGTGAACCGGCACTATTGGCCTCCGAAAAAGGGTATTACCGATTGATGGAAGCCATGGAAGCNCTCGATTGGCTGATGACCGACGGGCGTTCGGATTTCGATGTGCAGNCATGGCGACAGAAATGTTATGACGCCATGAATGATGATTTTAATACCCCTGTCCTGATCGCGCATCTTTTTGAAGGTGTAAAGCAAATAAACCTTATCCGCGAAAGGAAATCGGCCATAAGCAAGGAAGACAAAGCCTTATTGCAGGAAAGCATGGAGGTTTTTGTTTTTGATATCCTTGGGCTGGAACGCAAATCGGCTGCAGGCACAGACGGCGATAAGCTTCCCGGGGTAGTGGAATTGCTGATCGAATTGCGAAACGAAGCCCGAGCCAATAAGGATTTTGCAGCCTCCGACAGGATCAGAGACCAGCTGGCTACCCTTGGGATACAACTGAAGGATGGGAAGGAAGGAACCAGTTTCAGTATTTCCGGATAAGCCTTATATCTTCAAGTCAGCATCGCAAAAAGCCAGGGAAAACAAAGCTCCTGAGTTATGAAAAAATTGCTGATCGCCCCCTTTGTCTTCCTGATCAGGGGTTACCAATTACTTATCTCACCGCTCCTGCCGGCAAGTTGCCGCTATACCCCTACCTGTTCCAGCTATGCCCTGGAAGCCCTCCGCAAGCACGGGGTGATCAAGGGTGGGTGGCTGGCCTTGAAGCGTATTTTCAGCTGCCACCCATGGGGAGGCTCCGGCCATGATCCCGTTCCGGACTAGGGAACTCCTATCCGGGGACGAACACCATGTTGCCAATTGTTTATTGCTAATTGATCATTGTGAATTGNCCATTGATCACCCCCCTCCTACCCGCAGCCTTCCAACAAAAGTAAAGATGGCCGACCTGAACGAACAACACCCTGATGGGGTAAGCCAGGCTACCGATTCCTTTTAATAACTTAGCTCCACTTACTCCTAAATAACTATCTTAGACGCTTAAAAATCGGTACTATGTACATATTAGGATTTACCTGGAATCCAGATGACACCCTTTTTAAAATAGGTTTCCTCCAGATCAAATACTACAACCTCCTTTGGATAGTGGCTTTTGCCGTTGGCTGGTTTCTCATGAAGAAAATCTTCGAAAAGGAGAAAAAATCGATGGAGAAACTGGATTCCCTGTTTATCTATACCGTACTTGCCACGATGCTGGGAGCCCGCCTCGGCCACGTTTTTTTCTATGACTGGGCGTATTACCAGGACCATCTTTTAGAAATCCTCCTCCCCATAAGGGAAAGCGCCGAAGGGTCGATCTTCGGTTTTATCAGGGGTTATGAGTTTAGTGGCTTTACCGGCCTCGCCAGCCATGGGGCTGCTATAGGGATCATCATAGGCATGTACCTGTATACCAGGAAATACAAGGATATGAAAATGCTCTGGATCCTCGACCGTGTGGTTATCCCGGTCGCCATCGGGGCCTTTTTTGTTAGGCTCGGCAATTTCTTCAATTCGGAGATCAATGGCAAGGTAGTGGATAAATCATTTGCATTTGCGACGAGATTTATCCGGGATTCAGACGACATGCCAGCTTCCGCTGCCCTGGCCATTACCAGGGAGAATACCGTAAACGATGCCTACCATGCCATTGAGCATAACCCCAAATTCCTTGAATACCTCAACGCCATCCCTTACCGGCACCCAGCGCAGTTATACGAAGGGGTTTCTTATATTTTTGTCTTCCTGCTCCTGTGGTACTTCTACTGGAAAACGGATAAGGGGTCCCACCCCGGCTTTTTATTCGGGGTTTTCCTGGTATTGCTATGGACCGTTCGCTTTTTTGTCGAATTTGTAAAGAAAAGCCAGGGTGGCTTTGAAGAATCCCTTGGCCTTTTATCCACCGGCCAATGGTTAAGCCTTCCCTTTATTGCCCTGGGACTTTATTTCATCTTCCGCAAGCAAACGGCATAAACTGCTAAAAGAACTTCAGGTTACTTATGGATCCCGAATTGAAGGTTACTTTGCAAATAAAACGTTTACTCCCTGCTGCTATGGTACTCGGCCTCCTATTGCTGGGCTCCTGCAGGGAAGAAACCAAAAGTGTTATCAAAACGCCCGCTGTTTCCTTTAAGAGCGAAGGAGAGCTTTCTGTGTTCAGGGGCGGTACTGATTCCGTTGTGGTACAGCTGGATATAGAAATAGCGGATACGGATTACGAAACCCAGACCGGCCTGATGTACAGGGATGCGATGGAACCCCAACAGGGGATGTTATTTATTTTCCCCGAGGAAGGTATGCATTCTTTCTATATGAAAAACACCATAATCCCTCTCGACTTGCTCTTTATTGACGGCAGCATGAAAGTGGCAACCATAGAGGAAAACGCCCAACCCATGGATGAATCCGGCATATCTTCCCGGGTACCCATTCAGTATGTGCTGGAAGTTAATGCAGGGATGGTGGCAAGCTGGGGTATCAACCAGGGCGACAGCATAGCCTATTCAAAGAAATAGGCCTAAAATAATCCGATGTGAGAGAATACCTGATGCCAGGGGTGCAAACAGCCAGGTTGCTTTTCAGGGAAGTAGTTGCTGCCGATTATGATTTATGGCTGCCCTTTTACCAGGATCCGGAAAGTACGCGCTATTGGGAAGGCCTTCCCCGGGAACCTGAGGCTGCCTGCAGGCAACAGTTCGACCGCATTTTTGAACGATACGAAATGGGGTTAGGCGGAATGAACGCCCTGATACACAAAAAACTCCATTGCCTCGTTGGCCTGTGTGGCCTGCTGGTGCAGGAGGTTGATGGAATCCGAGAACTCGAGGTGGGGTATTCCCTGATGCCCGAGTTCAGGAAAATGGGCTATGCCACCGAAGCCGCCCGTGCCTGCAAGGCTTATGCATTCAGCAGGAACCTGGCTCCTTCGCTTATCTCCATTATCCATACTGCAAACCTTCCTTCCCAAAGGGTAGCGATAAATAACGGGATGCACCGGGACAAGACCACTATATATAAAGGGAACCCCGTGCACATCTACAGGGTATATGCTGAAGAAATAAACGCATGAATTCAGGAAACAGGCGGAAGCCTTCCCCTATTTTACCATTTTGCAGGTACTGATGCCGAAAGGCTTGTATAGCGGACAAAAACCAACAAAACTCGTCAATATCAAAATCCCCGAAAGTAAAAGTAATACCAGTCCTGCCGTACCTATAATGTTGCCGTTGACATACAATACGATAATCGTGATGGCGATAATAAAACGGATTATGCGATCCGTTGTCCCCATATTTTTCTTCATGATCTGAAATTTAAGCCGTTAATGCCTGGAACAGCAAAACAATGGCTGTTAAAAACATCAGGCAGATGACGCACACGATGGCCAGTTTTATGAATTTACTTTTCACAGACATCCTCAAAAGTACCTTGTCTGCATCCTGCACCCAATGACTACGGTCATAAGGTAAAATCATACACCTCCTGCCAGGGTGGTTCCCGCACCTTCGTGGGGAATAGACTTCAGTTAGGAGAGAGCTTCATATTTTTTTTTAATTTATTCAAAGCCTAATTTTACATCGGATAATAAAAAAATGACAGAGCAGCATCACTGGGCGGTTTTTACAGACAACCGTTCCGATAAAAAAGGATTCATCGGCCAAATACTATCAGGAAGGTTTCCACCGGAATTTGCATTTCTGCATGGCAAAAAGGCTGCGCTTTTCTCAAAATTCGAACTGGAACGCTTTATAGAGGAAGAAGAAAGGCACGATCATAAAATCCTAACCCCCGATACCCCGCAAAGCTTGCAGACTATGTCCAGTGGCGAGCGTAAAAAAGCCCTGCTCACCTACCTCCTGGGCACCAAACCGGATTACCTGGTCCTCGATAACCCCTTTGATAACCTCGATAAGGAATTTCAGGCAATTTTCCGGCATATGCTGGTGGATATGGCCAACGAACTGACCATGATTCAACTCATCAGCCGTACCGAAGACCTCTTGCCCTTTGTTGGGAACTACGCCTTCCTTAAGGATGACAAGCTGGAAATTATGGATGGGAAACCGTCAGCAGAACACTTTAGGGAGCATACCACCCTGAACCCGGATGCCGCCATTCCCGGGGCGCCGGATTGGCCGGGCGAAGCTGTTGATCCTCTCATCCGGCTTAAAAATGTCTCGGTAAGTTATTATGGCAAACCCATTCTAAGGGATATCAACTGGCAAATCAGGCCGGGGGAGTTCTGGGAACTAAGCGGTTGCAACGGGAGCGGAAAAACTACCATCCTGTCTATGATTACCGGCGATAATCCCAAGGGATACGGCCAGGAACTGTTTATTTTCGGCAGGCGTAAGGGCAGCGGCGAAACCGTATGGGATATAAAAAAACAACTGGGGTATTTCACCCCGGCGATGACCGATAGTTTCCGGGGCTATCACAGCCTCGAAAACATGCTGATCTCCGGGCTGACGGATTCCATTGGCCTTTATGTAAGACCCACCGAAATCCAGGGCAGGATAGCCCGCGAATGGTTACAACTGCTGGGGCTGGAAAATTTAAAGGATACTTATTTCCATGATCTCAGTGAAGGCCTGAAACGCCTGGTGATGTGCGCCAGGGCCATGGTTAAACACCCCCTTTTACTCATCCTCGATGAACCTACAGCCGGCCTGGATGATGAAAGTGCCGCCTTGCTGGTAGCCCTGGTGAACAAGTTTGCCAGGGTAAGCAGGACGGCCATTGTTTTTGTTTCCCACAGGGCAGAACCAGGCCTTAAACCCAACGCAGTTTTCCAGCTGGAGATGACTTCCGGGGGTTCCGTTGGAAAGGTTGTGCAGGCCGGTGGCAAACCCAAAACTCTGCAATAAAAAAAGGACCACATAAAATGCGGTCCTTTTGAAGTAATCAGGGATTTGATTATTCCTTCCCTTGCTGGGTTGATTTTTTGAGGGTATCGTACATCACAGGGGTGGCGATGAAGACCGAAGAGTAGGTTCCCACGATAACCCCTATGATCATCGCGAACATAAAGCCCCGGAGCGATTCACCACCGAAGACAAAGATCGAAAGTAAGACCACCAGGGTAGTGAGGGAGGTATTCAGGGTACGGCTTAGCGTGCTGTTAAGCGCCAGGTTGGTATTCTCTCCTGCCTTCCAGCCCTTTTCATGTATGATTTCCCTGATGCGGTCAAAAACCACCACGGTATCGTTAAGGGAATACCCAATAACGGTAAGGATGGCCGCAATGAATGCCTGGTCTATTTCCATACTGAAAGGCATGATCTTGCTGGTGAGGGAAAATATCCCAAGTACCAGCAACACATCGTGAAAGACTGCCACAACGGCCCCGAGGGAAAACTGCCATTTACGGAAACGGAAAAGTATATAAAGGAACACAACTGCCAGGGAGCCAACAACTGCCCATACGGCATTCTTTTTAATATCATCGGCGATGGTAGGGCCTACTTTCCGGTATTTCATTACCCCTATTTCCTCATTGCTGCCGCCGGGAATAAAATCCTCATAGGTTGCGCCGTCCGGTAAATATTCCTGTAGTGAATTATACAGGATATCGAGGATCTCCTCGTCAACCTCGGTTCCTTCCACATCAACCTTGTAATTAGTAGTCACTATAATCTGGTTGGCGTCGCCATATGTTTTGGCATTAACGCTTCCAAGGACCCCTGTTAATTCGGAGGTAATCTCGGAGGGGTTTACCGCGTCTACAAAGCGGATCTGATAGTTGCGTCCGCCTACAAAATCAACCCCCTGATCCAGGCCTTTGGTAAAAAGTGAGAAAACCCCGATTGCAACGGCAATCCCCGATACTATATAGGCAATTTTACGTTTCGCGAGGAAATCGATATTGAGTCCTTTGAAAAGATTTTTGGTTAGCGCTGTTGTAAAGTCAAGCGTACGTCCTTTACCTGAAATATACCAGTCTACAAGCAGGCGGGTAATAAATATGGCCGTGAACAGGGAGGTAAGGATACCGATGATCAGGGTTGTTGCAAAACCTTTGATAGGTCCGGAACCAAACACCAGGAGGATCAAAGCAGTAAGCCCGGTGGTGATGTTGGCGTCCAGGATGGAAGAGAGCGCGTTGCCAAACCCGTCTGCCACCGCCTGGCCTTTACCTTTCCCCCGCGCCAGTTCTTCCTTGATACGTTCGAAAATAAGTACGTTGGCATCCACAGACATCCCTATGGTCAGGACGATCCCCGCTATCCCCGGCAGGGTAAGCACGGCACCAAGACTCGATAATACGCCAAAGATCAGGACGATATTGAATACCAATGCAATATTGGCAAACAACCCAGCCTTGCCGTAATAGAAGAACATCCATATCAAGACCACCACCATGGCAATCAGGAAAGAAGTAAAGCCGCTGTCAATAGCTTCCTGCCCAAGTGAAGGCCCAACCACAAAAGAATCGATGATCTCTGCAGAGGCAGGTAATTTTCCGGCCCTGAGGACATTTGCAATATCCTTGGTTTCATTTACGGTAAAGGTGCCGGTTATCTCCGAACTGCCGCCTGAAATCCCTCCGGGTGTTGAGACCCCGGGGGCGGTATACACCTTATTGTCCAGGACAATGGCGATTCCTGTATTGTTGAGGTTGGCTTCATTGGTTAAGGCTTCCCATTCCTGGGCTCCCCTTACATTCATATCCATGCCAACCGCAGGCCGGTTGTACTGATCGAATTGTGCCCTCGCATCGCTTACAACATCCCCGCTGATCCTGGGGACGCCATCCCTGTTCGATTGCAATGCGAAAAGGGAGGCAACGTCTGAGTCCTGGGAAGGGCGTTCCCAGAGGAATTTGGTAAACTGTACCCCCGCAGGCAACAAGCGGCGGATCTCAGGCATTCTCAGCCAGGCGCCAATCTGAGCGGTGTCTTTAACAGCTGCCACCCCAACGGCGAAACCCGGACCGCTTAACTGAAGTTTTTCAAAAAGGGGATTCCTTTCGCCGGCCGTTTCCAGGGTATCCTGGGCAATATCAGAAAGGAGGGAATCTATTTCCGATTCCTCCTTTTCCTGGACGGCAACCGTGTCTTCAACAATAGTCCTCAACCGTTCGTTGGCACTGATAAAAAAGTTGATCAGGTCCTGGTTCCCGGGTTGGTGCGTTTGCCAGAATTCAAGCTGGGCGGTACTTGAAAGCAGGTCCTGGGCCCGGGTGATATCCCGCGCTCCCGGTAACTCAACCAGGATACGGCCCGAATTTCCTTCACGCTGAATGTTGGGCTGGGTAACCCCAAACCCGTCAATTCGCTCCCGGAGTACTTCGAATGCCGAAACGATAGACTCATCGATTTTCCTGCGGATGATCGGCTTAACCTCATCATCCGTCATCTGAAAATTGATCTCATTGCTAAGGGCCTTATTGGCAAAGATATCCGGCGATGCCAGTTTGGTGTCTCCCTTGATATTGTCGAAGGCATCGAAAAAGAGGTTCAGATAGGTATCATCACTGCTTTTGGAAGCCTCATCGGCATCTGCCAGCGCCTTGTTAAATACCGGGTTAGTTGTATTATTGGCAAGACCTTTCAGGATGTCTTTTACCGATATCTGAAGCGTTACATTGATTCCGCCCTTCAGGTCGAGACCCTTATTCAGTTCTTTCTTTTTTGCCTCGTCGTAAGTTGTAAAACCCAGGATGGATTCTGTTCCGATGGAATCGAGGTAGCGGGCTTCCAATGCCTCCCTTTTGGCTACATAGTCTTCTTCTGATGATGGAATGGTGGCTGCCGCATAGGTTTCGGCTTCATTTTCAACCTTACTTGTTATGAAGGTATAGGAAAGTTGATAAATACTTACAATCCCGAACAAAAAAGCAAAAAGCTTTATCAGTCCTTTATTCTGCATGGGTCTCTCGGTTATTAATTAGATGGCGTTCGTAAATAGCGTGCAAATATATGATTTACCCTAGGAATTGACAATTTATTTCTGGTGCTTGTGCCAGCTCTCCTGAAATAGGCTTAAAAGCGGGCAAAACTTTGATTTTCAAGCCGGCATGGCATTCAACTGCGTCATGCTCCCGGCCGGAACAGCGGCCCCCGAAGCGTATGTCCCTGGGGTAATAACAAAAAACCAGGGCCTGCCGGAGGTCCTGGTTGAAGGTATTCCAATTTTAAAAGGCTGGCGCTTTTCAGAGTTGCAGCAATTCGTTAACCTTGCGGACACCTTCTGCACTTTCGGCCATTTTGGCTTTCTCAGCCGCATCAAGTTCTATTCCGACGATCTTTTCAATCCCGTTTTTTCCCAGGATCACAGGGACCCCAATGCAGATGTCGCTGAGGCCGTATTCCCCATCCAGATATGCCGAACAGGGGTACATTTTCCTCTGGTCGCAACCAATGGCCTGTACCAGGGCCGAAACAGCCGCCCCCGGAGCATACCAGGCACTGGTACCCAGGAGGCTGGTGAGGGTGGCACCGCCTACCTTGGTTTCTTCGGCTACCCTGGCAAGCCGTTCCCCCGGGAGGAATTCGGAAACCTTTATGCTGTTGCGTGTTGCGTGGCGGGTAAGGGGAACCATCCCGGTATCGCTGTGGCCACCGATGACCATCCCGTCCACATCGGAGATGGGAGCCCCGAGGGCTTCGGCCAGCCGGTATTTAAACCTTGCGCTGTCCAAAGCGCCCCCCATGCCGATGATCCTGTTTTTAGGCACGTCGGTAGTCTTGTGCACCAGGTAGGTCATAGTGTCCATTGGGTTACTTACCACAATGAGGATAACTTCAGGGGAATGTTTCAAGAGGTTGGATGCTACATCCTTTACGATCCCCGCATTGATGCCGATTAATTCCTCCCTGGTCATACCTGGTTTCCGGGGGATCCCTGAAGTAATCACGGCCACATCGCTGCCGGCGGTCTTGGAATAATCTCCGGTTGTCCCCACGATCTGGGTATCGAAGGCATTCAGGGAGGCACACTGCATCAGGTCCATGGCCTTTCCTTCGGCCACACCTTCCTTGATATCCAGGAGTACGACTTCGGCCGCAAAATTTTTGATCGCGATATATTCTGCACAACTGGCGCCTACCGCCCCGGCCCCAACGATGGTAACTTTCATGTGAATTGTTTTTAGTAAGGTTTCGATTTTTTGCAGTCCAAAAGTACTTAATTTTTAACAGAAAGCCGATGGATTAAACGATTATCTGCCACTGGCAACGGAGGGATTCCCGAAAGGTATAAAAAGCCTGGAATGTTAAAAAAACCGGCACTTTGGCGAAGATGTGTAAAATGTGGTTACCGTACATCGAATATTGGCAATAGAACGGCATTCCGTAACGTTAGAAAGGTACCCAAATCAAAATTTGACCTGCGTTCATGAAAAGATTATTTTCATTGATGGCCATTCTGGTAATCCTGTTCGCCAGCAACTGTTCCAGAATCCCGGAAAACAATGATCCTGTTATTGGAATATGGTACAGGACCGATATCAGCAGCCAGAGTACCACTGAAAAGTTAAGCATCCGACAGGAATGGATCTTTAACGATGCCTACCTGGGCAGGTACCACAGGTACGAAGGAAATACCCTGAGTTTTAAGACGGATTTTAAATGGGATCAGGAAGATGGCATCTACACCATTTCGTATCCTGGTACAGACATGACAGCCGTTCACGCAACGATGAAGGAATCGCCGGATGAAGTGATCCTGGAAGACGAGAAAGGCAATATCCTGGCAAAAAGAGAGTAAGTCCCCTAATTTTCCATATATTTCCAGGAACAGCCCCCGAATTCGGGGGCTGTTTTTTATGGGTAAATTTTCCGTTTAAATCCGGGTATCAACCCTCAGAATCACCTTCTCCCGGCGCCCACTTTGTGCTGTATGGATATTCAGGAAAACCCGGGACCAGTTCCCGGGCTACCCGGCTTCGAATACCTTTTCTTTCCGTCGGAAGCCCGGCTAAGGAATCAGGCTCAGGTTATCTGAACCCGAAATTGACGCCTACGGAGAGGTTGTTGAATGCAGCTATGCTGTAATCGGCATGCAGCCGGAAAAAGCCCAGTTTCAGCTTGGCCCCCAGGTTGGCGGTAAGCCCGCTGGTCTTTTTGGTAAGGCTGAAAGGATCGGTATAACTTTCCTGAAAAGGGCCCGACTGAACGGTATAGGTTCCAAGCACATCGGTTTCCGATTTCCCGCTCAGGTACCCAAGCCCCCCATAAAAATTAATAACGGGCAGGCGGGTAGAAACAATTGCCTGGAAGACCAGGGTATTTATGACTACATCCAGCCTTTGGTTTTCCCCGGCTACAATTTCGGTATCCGTAAAATCGTAGGTCGCATCCAGGTGGGTATAGCCTATCACCCCCGAAATTGCCACGGGCAGGATACGGTCTGCCGGCAGGTGGCTGGTAAACTCGTGCTGCAGGCCAAAACCATAGAACCCGAGGGAAACATCATCCGTATTAATCTTTGGCAGGAAACGGGCTTTCACTTCCGTTCCTTTGATAAGGCCCACACTGGCCTGAACATAACCGGAAGGAAGAAAGTTTAAATCTTCAGAGGCAAGGCCGGAAGGCAATTCGAATTCCTCCCTGCTTGTAATCCCCGGTGCAACTTCGGCCTCCACAAAGACCCGGACACCCTGTATATCGCCAAGGGCGGTTGAAACCGGCCTGGAGGTGCTGCCATCCACAAATTGCAGGTTTTCGTAATCGGCCGTGTTCAGCACAAAGGACTTTTTGTCGTCCTTATTCTTGTAGGAGGTCATATTCCCTATAAAGGAGATTTCAAAACCACCGAGGGGTTTTGCCTCGGCAGAATTGTACCATCCCCCGGCTATACTNTACATAGCGCCTTCAGAGACCGGGGCAAGGTAGGCATTGGTAAAGCGTTCTGCATCTTCCAGGCCGGCGGCAAACAATTCGTTCACATTTGATTGGGCGCTCAGAAGGGTGCTCCCCGCAATACTACATATTATAAGAATTTTCTTCATGGTATACTTTTTGCCTAAAACTAAAAAACCCCGGTCGATTGACCGGGGTTTTTGTTGTGAAACGGGATTTCTTATACATCAATGTTCGCATAAACGGCATTCTTCTCTATAAATTCGCGCCTTGGTGGCACTTCATCCCCCATCAGCATGGAAAAAATCCTGTCTGATTCCGTGGCATTATCAATGGTTATCTGGCGTAGGGTACGGAATTGCGGATTCATGGTGGTGTCCCATAACTGTTCTGCATTCATCTCGCCAAGACCCTTATAGCGCTGTATCCCGGCACCTCCCCCGAATTCCTCCGCAATGATATCCCTTTCCTTGTCGTTCCAGGCATAGCGTTTCTTGCTACCTTTCTTAACCAGGTAAAGGGGTGGGGTGGCTATATATACATGGCCTGCTTCCACCAATTCGCGCATATAGCGGAAAAAGAAGGTGAGGATGAGGGTTTCGATATGGCTTCCATCCACATCGGCATCGCACATAATAACCACCTTATGGTACCTCAGTTTTTCAAGGTTCAGGGCTTTGCTGTCTTCCTCGGTCCCGATGGTAACCCCCAAAGCAGTATAAATGTTTTTGATCTCTTCGTTTTCAAAAACTTTATGCTGCATCGCCTTTTCCACGTTAAGGATTTTACCCCTGAGTGGCAGGATTGCCTGGAAATTACGGTCGCGCCCCATTTTGGCGGTTCCGCCCGCGGAGTCACCCTCAACGAGGAAGAGCTCGCATTGAACCGGGTCCTGTTCGGAGCAGTCTGCCAGTTTGCCGGGAAGGCCGCCACCTGTCATCACCGATTTTCGTTGTACCATCTCCCTTGCCTTGGTGGCAGCATGCCGTGCCTGGGCGGCGAGGATAACTTTCTGAACGATCATTTTGGCATCATCCGGGTGTTCTTCCAGGTAATTGGTCAGCATTTCGGAAACGGCCTGGCTCACAGCTGCCGATACTTCCCTGTTTCCCAGCTTGGTTTTTGTTTGCCCCTCAAACTGCGGTTCGGAAACTTTTACCGAAATAATGGCAGTAAGGCCTTCACGGAAATCATCGCCGGCCACCTCGAACTTAAGCTTGTCGAGCATGCCCGAATTGTCGGCGTATTTTTTAAGGGTAGTGGTCAACCCGCGCCTGAACCCGGAAAGATGCGTCCCCCCTTCGTGTGTATTGATATTGTTTACATAGGAATGAAGGTTTTCCGTGTAGGAATTGTTGTAGACCATGGCCACCTCAACCGGGATGTCGTTTTTCTCGCCTTCCATGGAGATAATATCCTGTATGAGCGGTTCCCGGTTCCCGTCGAGGAAACGGATAAACTCCTTAAGGCCTTCCTCGGAATAAAAGGTTTCGGAAATAAATTCCCCTTTCTCATCTTTCTCCCTCCTGTCTGTAATGGTAATCTTTACCCCTTTGTTGAGATAGGCCAGTTCTCGCATTCTGTTGGCGAGGGTATCATAGCTGTATTCTATGGTTTGGGTAAAGATATCGGTATCGGGGTGGAAGGTCACCATGGTGCCGGTCTCCTCCGATTCGCCCACACTTTTTACCGGGTAAAGGCTTTTGCCCCTTCTGTACTCCTGTTCCCATATCTTGCCATCCCGGTATACGGTGGCTTTCAGGTGGTCTGAGAGGGCATTTACCACAGAAACCCCTACCCCGTGAAGGCCTCCAGAAACTTTATATGAGTCCTTGTCGAATTTCCCCCCCGCGCCAATCTTGGTCATTACTACCTCCAGGGCTGAAACACCTTCCTTTTTATGAAGGTCTACCGGGATACCCCGGCCATTGTCCTTGGTGGTAACGGAATTGTCTTCATTTATAATTACGTCTATGGTGTCGCAGTGCCCTCCCATGGCTTCATCAATGGAGTTGTCTACCACTTCATACACCAGGTGGTGCAACCCCCTGACGCCTACATCACCTATGTACATGGAAGGCCTTTTTCGAACGTGTTCGATCCCCTCCAGCGCCTGAATACTGTCGGCAGAATAGGTGCTGTTTTTAACTTCTTCGTTCATAAATCCGGATATGTTGTTTAGTCACTTTTAAGCAATCCAGCAAATATAAGGAATAGCCCGTGGAATATAGTACTTTGAGCTTTTTTAACTAAGTAAGTTATCAACAGAAATTGTGGAAAAACAAGCTGTATATCTGCCATTTTTCCCGCGATGGAAAAGGCTTTGCGAATACCTCCCGGACCGGGTTTTATAAAGGCCGTCAGGGGGGTGCGAATTTAAAACAAAAGCACCAACCTCAGTTGGTGCCTCAACCTATCACTGTATCCCTGTTTTCAGTGCTATGCCTGCCTGCTAAAATCCTCGCTATTTCACATAGGCATCGGCGTGGACCTTGGAAACGGCCCTGCCGGAAGGTTCGTTCATATTTTTAAAAGCCTCATCCCATTCAAGGGCGATCCGGGTGCTGCAGGCCACGGACGGTTCCTGGGGGACACTCATGGCCGCGGCATCGCTGGGGAAGTGCGATTCGAAGATGGAGCGGTAATAAAATTCTTCCTTGGATGCCGGGGTCTGGATGGGAAAACGGAACCTGGCGTTGGCCAGTTGTTCATCGCTTACCTCAGTGGCTACCAGTTCTTTGAGGGTATCGATCCAACTATATCCCACCCCGTCTGAAAATTGTTCCTTTTGCCTCCAGGCTACACTTGCGGGGAGATAGGATTCGAAAGCTTTCCGGACGACCCACTTTTCCATCCGCTCTCCGTTGATCATCTTATCGTGGGGGTTGATCCGCATGGCGACATCCATGAACTCCTTGTCGAGGAAAGGCACCCGGCCTTCTATCCCCCAGGCGGCAAGTGCCTTGTTGGCCCGCAGGCAATCGTACATATGCAGCTTGTCGAGCTTTCGGACGGTTTCTTCGTGAAAGTCCCTGGCGCTTGGTGCCTTGTGGAAATACAGATAGCCCCCGAACAGCTCATCGGCCCCTTCACCCGAGAGGACCATCTTGATCCCCATCGATTTAATAACCCTGGCCATCAGGTACATGGGGGTCGCCGCCCTGATCGTGGTAATGTCGTATGTTTCCAGGTTATAGATAACATCCTTAACGGCATCAAGGCCTTCCTGGATAGTAAACTTGATCTCGTGATGCACCGTGCCGATATAATCCGCAACCTTACGGGCGGCAGCGAGGTCGGGAGATCCCTCCAGGCCCACCGAAAAAGAGTGCAACTGTGGCCACCATGCTTCCTTGGTATCGTCAGACTCCACCCTTTTCTGGGAATATTTCTTGGCGATGGCCGAAGTTATGGAGGAATCCAGACCTCCCGACAGCAGTACGCCGTAAGGGACATCGGACATCAGTTGCCTGTGGACCGCCGCATCAAGGGCATCGTGTATGGCTTCAATACTGGTGCTGTTCTCCTTCACCGCATCATATTCCATCCAGTCTCGCGTATACCATCTTTTAAACTCCCCGTCCCTGCTGTGCAGGTAATGGCCGGGAGGAAAAAGTTGTATTTTCGTACAAATCCCTTCGAGCGCCTTCAGTTCGGATGCCACATAAAAAGTGCCGTTCTTATCCCAACCGATATATAATGGGATAATCCCCATATGATCGCGGGCGATAAAATATTCATCCTTCTCGCTGTCGTATATGGCAAACCCGAAAATCCCATTCATTTCATCCAGGAAGTCGGGGCCCTTATCGCGGTATAGGGCAAGGATGACCTCACAATCGGAAGCCGTCCTGAAATGATAGCGTCCTTCGAACTGTTTCCGNAGGTCACGGTGGTTATAAATCTCCCCGTTCGCGGCCAGCACAAGCTTGCCGTCTTCACTCAGCAGCGGTTGTTTCCCGGAGGCCGGGTCTACGATCGCCAGCCGCTCGTGAGCCAGGATCGCCCGGTCATCTGCATAGATCCCGCTCCAGTCCGGGCCGCGGTGCCGTACCTTCTTAGACATTTCCAGCAACTGCGGCCTCAACGTATCCGTAGACTCCTTTACATCAAATGCACAAACAATCCCACACATATAGTTTTATTTATCGATTTATAATTTAAAAGCAAAGGTGCAATCATGACTATTAATATAAAACATAAAAGCCAATATAGCTTTCTATTTGCAATATTATGAATGTTTTTAATTATAATTTATTATAATGATGATTGAATTTGGTTGCAGTAGGCGATATTCTGTAAGAATGTTAAATTTTAACGACTTTTTATATAAAATTCTCTTAAAAAGAAATTAGCTTTAAACCTCAAAAATTATATGAAATTATGAAGCATCTAATGACACTTGCCACCATGGTATTCGCCCTGGTGTTTACCCAGCAAATTGCGGCACAGGAATTCAGCGGGCTAGACAAAAGTCCGGCCGATATAGCCTCTTACCCTGCAGGCGGCAGGGAACCCGCAAAGAAAGTACGGGTTATCTATAGCCGTCCGCAGTTGAAAGGCCGCTCCCTGGCAGACCTCGCCCCCGCGGGAAAGGTTTGGCGGACAGGAGCAAATGAAGCCACCGAAATTACCTTTTATGAGGATGCCAAAGTTGGCGGGCAGGATGTTAAAGCCGGTACTTACGCCCTGTTCACTATTCCGGGACAGGCCAATTGGACGATTATCCTCAACAACCAGTTAAACCAATGGGGCGCATACTCCTATGACGAATCGGCAGATACAGCGCGGATTGAAGCCAAAGCCTCACAGGCCTCNGAATCCCTGGAAGCCTTTTCNATTGCTTTCAAGGAAGTCGATGGAGGCGTTCATATGGTAATGGGCTGGGGTACCACCCGGGTAGCCGTGCCGATTACTTTCTCAATGTAACAGGAAAATCAGTTTATTCGAGAAAACCGGGGTCTGCGCTCCGGTTTTTTTATTCCGGATCGCAGGCTCTATTTAACCTTTTCACCTGCTATATACACTTCCTCCGCTTCAATCGCAGGGATTTTGCCAATAGGCAACTGCATAGGATCGCCATTCAGAATTACAAAATCAGCCCACTTACCTGCTTCCAGGCTCCCTTTTTCATCTTCTTCGAAATTGGACCATGCTGGCCAGATGGTCATCCCGCGCAAAGCCTCTTCCCTGCTCAGCGCCTCTTCGAGCCTGTAACCGCCATCGGGATATCCCTCCAGGTCCTGCCTGCCTACCGCCGCATAGAACGTTAAGAAGGGGTTTACCTCCTCCACCGGAAAATCCGTCCCGAGGGCGATTTTGCCCGCCGATTTCAAAAGGGTTTTGTATGCATAGGCATGGGCCTCCCTTTCGGGGCCCAGCCTGTCAACTGCCCAGTACATATCGCTGGTGGCGTGTGTTGGCTGAATGGAGGGAATAATCCCGTCTGCGAACATGGCTGCTTCCGCGGGCGACACTACCTGAGCATGTTCAATCTTCCAGCGTTGGCCGGGTTTATTCTCCAGCACCTCACTATATGCCCTTAATACCACCGCATTGGCCGAATCGCCAATAGCGTGGGTATTCATCTGAAATCCCGACCCGGCTAGGCGCCTTGCAAGGCCGTGTATATCTTCAACAGGAGTCACCATAGCACCAAAGTGCCCGGGTTGGTCCGCATAGGGTTCCTTTAAAACCGCCCCTCGGGAACCCAGGGCCCCATCGGCATACACCTTAAAGGATCGCACGTTCAGGCGGTCGGTTTTCAGGGGTCCCTTCTCCAGGTAATGATCCAGATAGGGCGGAGAGGCACTTACCATGGCATACACCCGGATCCGGACACTCCCCGCCTGTTGCAGGCTATCGATAAGGTTGATGGTTTCCGGGTCAAGCCCGGCATCGTTAACCGTGGTAAGCCCATAATCCAGACAGATCTTTTCGGCATCCAGGACTGCCTGTATCCGGCTCTCTGCTCCTGGCCTGGGGATAATGGCATTCACAAGGCCCCTGGGGCCGTCTATGATAATTCCAATGGGTTTTCCGCCTTTTTTTATTATCTCGCCCCCTTCGGCAATCGTTTCCGGTCCGATTCCGGCCAGGTCCAGTACTTTCTGGTTTACGAGGTAAGCGTGGCCATCTATGCGCTCCAGGACCACCGGGGTATCCGGATACAGCCGGTCGAGTTCAGATTTATCCGGGAACTCTTTTACCTCCCAGTCATTCTGGTCCCAACCCCTGCCGAAAATAAAATCCGGTTCACGCTCCCGGTTAAAGTCACCCAGCCTTTCCAGAACTTCACGGAAACTTCGGGTACCCGTGAGGTTTACATGCTGTTGATTCAGGCCCAGACCATAAAAATGGCAATGGGCATCAATCAGCCCCGGGATTATCGTCTTTCCACCTGCATCAACAGCCCTGGCCGGGGTATATTTCGCCCGCAGCTGATCCGAATCGCCTACGGCCAGGATCCTCCCGTCGCTCACCACCATTGCAGAGGCAATGGTAAAAGATTCATCTACCGTATAGATACGGGCATTAAAGAGTAAAAGGTCTGCAGCTTCCTTTGCGGGGCTGCATGCAAGGAAGGCCATGAGAACGGCAGGGATAAAATACTTCATAAACAAGGTGTGGTTTAAGACAAAATCGGAATTCCGGATACTCGTACGGTTCAGGGCTTAACCGGAAACAATTAATAAAACAGGAGCCCAAAGGCGGTTTATTTCTTCCCCCGTTTACCTTTTTCCCTGATCTTGACGTAAATAAGTTTTTTCCTGCCCCTGGCATCCTCCCGGCGTTCAATTTCAAAATTGGCTATGGAACTTATCAGAGGGGTAAGTTTCATAAAGCCGTAGTTACGGGAATCAAAATTGGGTTGTTTCTTCTGCAACAGGCTGCCTACATCTCCCAGGAAAGCCCATCCATCGTCATCAGCCACATCTTCTATGGTTGTGGCTATCAGCTTGATATCTTTCTGGGTGATCTTGTCGACCCCCTCTTTTGCGCTGGGTTTACTACTCAGGCTATCAGCCACTTCTCCCTCGGTCTGCTTTTTGAGGATTTCGAGGTAAATGAATTTATCGCATGCCACGATAAAAGGGTTGGGGGTTTTCTTCTCGCCAATGCCGTACACCTGCATACCTGCTTCCCTAAGCCTTGTTGCCAGGCGCGTAAAATCGCTGTCGCTTGACACCAGGCAAAAGCCATCTACATCACCTGAATACAGGATATCCATGGCATCGATAATCATGGCCGAATCGGTGGCATTCTTGCCTGCCGTATAACCGTACTGCTGAATAGGGGTGATGGCGTTTTCGAGTAACAGGTTTTTCCATTTAGACAGCCGGGGGTTGGTCCAGTCGCCGTAAATCCGTTTTATGGTCGGGTTCCCGTATTTGGCGATTTCCTCCATCATATCTTTAACATAGGCTGAGGGAATATTGTCGCCATCTATAAGTACAGCTAACTTCACATCCATATAACAAACTGTTTATTCACCCTGCAAAGTACGGTCTTTCGGCCTGATTTACACAATCCGGAAGACATAACTTAAAGATTCTGCCCCGTGTTTTATCAGGTTCCTTTCCTTATTGGGGGTTATTGGCTTTCAGGGAACCAATGCCCAGGAAGAGCAAAAGTGCCAGCAGGAGGTAGCCGAGGAAATGATAGGAGCCGAAACCGGTAAAGGAAAGGCTGAAAATGCTGGGTGCCAGCGCCGATGACAGGATGAGGAAAGACATGACCCTTCCGGTAATGGCCCCGAGGTGGGCCCTGCCGAAAAAGCGCGGCCAGGCTATGGCATTAAGGACGGCAAAAAATCCCCCCAGGGTGCCTATCCCCGCAATCAGGAGTGGGATCCCTATCGGAGAAGAAAGGAACAACAGCCCCAGGGATGCCATAATCCCGCCAAGGATCATCAGGAACAGGTAAAGCTTCAGCCTCACATAGTCACTAAGAAAATTAAAAAGGGTGGATACCGAAACCGATACCACGGAGGCAGGAAGGAAGATCGCAATGGCTTCTTCTTCGGGAAACCCCTGGCTTTCGAAGATCGACACGATATGGAAGGTAATGCCCGTAATGAAAAAACTATTAAACGCCAGCATAAGCGCATACATCCAGAAAGCACGCGTTTGCTTTGCCCCGGCAAGNGTAAATTGCTTATGGGCCAGTTCCGTGATTACCCTGGCTTCGGTATCCGTTCCGGCCTTAGCCCCATCCGGCAGGAGGCCGTGATCTTCCGGGCGGATTTTATAGAACTGGAGAATGATAACACTGATAAACAACAGGCAGATAGCCAGGATCTGCCATGCGCCCTGCCAGCTATAATCCCTGATCAGCTGATCGAGCCACAGGGGTGAAATGGAAAATCCAAAAGAAAGCGCCACACTGCTGAAGGAATTCACTTTCCCCCGGTTTTTATCGAACCAGATCATTATAACATTCCGCGATGCCATGGTAAGCACCCCTTGCCCTGCAAACCTCAGGAGGAAAAACAGAAGGGTCATAAGGGTAAAAGGAACCAGCCAGGTGTCGCGACTCAGCAGGTTTTTAAAAAAGGTGCTCATGTACACAGACCAGGAACATAGCAGCAGGGCCAGGGCCAGCGTCAGGGCCGCAAAGAAAGCAACGTAACGCGCCCCGTACCGGTCGAACCATACCCCGGCCCTGCCGATCACCAGGGAACTGCAAATGGTACCGATCATATAGGCGTTGCTGAACTGGTTTCGCGAAAGCCCGAGGGCCTCCATAACCGGTTCGGTGAACACCGAGACCCCTATGGTTTGCCCCGGGACGCTTGCCCAAATCCCCAGGGTACCCGCAAGCAAGATGACATAGCCATAAAAAACAGGGCTCCTGGCAGGATTAATAAAGGAATAACGATTGGGGTTGGACATGCCTCGAAAATGGGCAAAATTAACTGATTTCAATTCAACAGCGCAGCCCGGTTCATCAAAATACGCAGCCAGGAAGGTAATCCCTGAAATTCCATTAGGATAAATCTGCCGTCTTCGTTAAGTTTGATACTATAAACACCCCCGATATGGACGCTTTCACCAGAAGAATCCTTTTTTTGTTTTTTACCGCTTTCCTGGCGGCTTTAACCTTCGGTTTTGCCCAGGTGGGCAACCGGCAAATATTGCATCTCCGGAAGTATATCTTTAACGATGCCGAGCAGGAGCGCCTTACAGATTATTATATGGAGGAAGCATTGCTTCCTGCACTGAAACGACAGGGGATCAAACAAATAGGGGTTTTTAAAAGCCATGCTGATCCAAAAGACAGCCTCAGGGCAATCTTTGTGCTGCACCCCCTGAATTCCCTCAACCAGCTCGCTTCCCTGGACAAGGCCCTTTTAAAGGACGAACTTTACATCAAAGTAGGGGCGCCCTTTCTGGATGCCCCTTATGATAAGCCCCCGTACCTGAGGATGGAATCGGTATTGCTTAAGTCCTTTGTACAGATGCCGGCCATGAAACCTCCGAAACTTGAAGGCGAACGAAGCAAAAGGGTCTACGAATTACGCAACTATGAATCCCCCACAGAGGCCAAATACCGAAGTAAGGTTGCCATGTTCAATGAAGGCGGGGAGGTAGCGCTCTTCGACCGGCTCGGATTTAACGCTGTGTTTTACGGGGAAGTACTCTCCGGCGCCAGGATGCCCAACCTGATGTATATGACAACTTTCAGGGATATGGTGAGCAGGGATTCCCTATGGCAGGAGTTCTTCGATTCCGAAAAATGGAAATCGCTTGAAAAGGACCCGCAATACCAGCACAACGTAAACCATGCGGATATTTACCTCCTGTACCCTACCCCTTACTCAGATTATTAACAGGACTTCCACTTAATCCGCTGATTGAAGTGTAAGGCTGAAGGCTACCCTCCGGTTCTCCCTCCTTCCCTCCTCCGAACTATTGTCGGCCAGGGGCTGGTTAAACCCGTGGGAAATCCACCTGACCCGTTCCCTGCCCAGCCCTAATTGAAGGAGGTATTCGGCCACCGCCTTGCATCGCCTTTCCGATAAAAGGAGGTTGTATGCCGCGGGGCCCACATTGTCTGTATGCCCGTTGATGGTGATATTGAGTTTCGTATGCATGTTCAGGTAGTTATACAGTTTCTGCAGTTCGGATTCTGCCTCTGGCTTTAAACGGAAATCATTAAAATCGAATAAAACGTTCCTGAAAAGGTTTTCCTCATCGAGGGTGTAGGCTATGGATTCCCCATGCCGGTCCGCGCTTATTGCGGCCGGTTCCGCTACTGCCGGCCGTATGTCGACCATGTCGATATAATAGTAGGCGCCTTTTTTGGAACTCCTGCCGGTCTTTAAGGTAAGGGTCCGAGCATTGTTGGCAAAATTCCCAATGGTCAGGAAGTTCTCGCTGCCGGTAGCTGTATATTCAACATTCATACGCACCCATTCTTTGGTTTCAATTAAAAAATCCGGGTTGTTGAGCTGAACAAATGAATAAGTATTTCCGTCCTGTTTGTACAACTGCATCCTGGAAAGTTCTTTCCTGATGGGCAACTCCAGTTTTTCCCGGGAGAATACCAACCCTAACTCCTTTACGGCAAAATCCGAGCGCTCAGCCAGGCTTAGGAAGAAGCTGATTTCGTAGCGCTTGCCTGCCATAAGGGTTTTGACCAATTCGCCTTGTACGTATTCGCGGTAGTCGTCGGGCGCAAACAGGTACATGCCGGCATACCCCTTCCCGAAATCAGCGTCCTGAGACCCGTTGAAATTATCGGCGGTTCCCATTTCAGTGCTGCAGGAATTGAAATAATCGGTTGATGCCAGGGTGGGAGAAGACCAGTCTGCCACTTCCGAATGAAAGTTTCCCAGGCGGTCCGGGCACCGGCTGATCGATTCGAAGCTTGGATTCTTCAAAAGGTTTTGCGCCCCAAGCAGGAAGGGGCTTAATGCCAGGAGCAGGCTATACCGGTATACAGGTGGAAACCGGATCATAAGAATGATCTTAACTCCTTCTAAAATAACGAATTAATTTTCAACTTAAGGCGCATTCCTCAGGGCATTCGACAAACCGGGCTTCTGGCGGGTTGTCCTGACCCTTTAGCAGATTTTACCTAAAGGTCGAATTTGTAGGTTACCCCGGCAAGTACCTGCAGGCTTTGCACTCTGAAATTCGCCCAGCGCTGGTATTGGTTGTTGGCCAGGTTTGCCCCTTTAATAAAAAGGGAGAACTGATCCGTAAAATGGTAACCCAGGTGCGCATTGGCATCAAAATAAGAGTCAAGCTGGACCTGCACGGAAGGGTATTCCGACGGTTGTACATTTTGTACTGCGACCCTGCTCAGGTCTTCCCGCTCTCCAACAAAGAATAACTGAGACCCAAAGAACCACTTTTTGCCAATCTGGTAATCCATAAAAAGAGAACCTTCCAGATTGGGCAGGTTCCATGCCGGGTTTCCTGTTTCCGTACTGTAGTCATTTACGGTGGCGTTTACCCCGAGGTTGAAATTCCGGTTAATGGCAACATTCAGTTCCCCGAAAATCCCAAGGGTTTTGATATCATCATAAAAAATGCCGAATGAATTGCCGTAAAAATAGGCCTTCTCATCGTCACGGAAGGTATTCTGGGGGTTAAGCAAAAAAAGCGGGCGACGGTTTTCGGCTTTATAAGAACCGCGGAGATTGTAGCTGACATTCGAAAGCAATTGCCCTTTCACCCCAAGATATGCATCATACTGGCGGTCTGTAGGCTGGATCTGAAGCGTGGGGGAAACAAAGGGGTTGTCTATGACAAAGTCATAATAGGAATTCTGCTCCAACCCACCTTCCACCCCGGCATAGGCAATTGCCGCCTCTTCCAGGAGGGCATAGGAAGCAATTACGGCCGGATAAATATAAAAGTTGGAATCGTCGTTCTCCATATCGAGCCCATATACGATATTGGCCCCGAGGTTAACGGACAGGCCCTCGCGTTCTATCAGCAGGCCGGGATTGATGCCCGCCTGCAGCAATCCGTAGTTGATCTCCGGTGTATTCTGAATATTTTCAGCACTGGCATTGGAAAAATTACCGCCCACATAATCGAGCTTAAGCTTCAGGTTCAGGCTTTCCTCATTTAGTGGGAAGCTGAAGGAAGGTGCCAGGATTAGCCTGTTTTCCGCAGATTCCACGGCATCCCGGAAGTGGCGGTAGCGAACTTCACCCCTTGAGAAATACGCATCCTCCATGTCTATGTAAGCGCCAGCCTCTGCCGCGTAGTATTGCTGCTGTTCGTCCATGGTGGCAACAGTGGCTTCATCAAAGGTGTCTTCCGGCAGGCCGTACCAATTGTAAAGCTGGTGCTTTAACCCAATGTCGGCCCCCCAGCTAAGGTCGCTGCTCCTGTTGGAATAGGATGCATTGAGCTTTGTATTATAATAATCGGCATCGAGCAGGGTCCTTTCTATATCGCCCCGTGAAGATCGGTGGTTAAGTCCGAAGTCCAGTCGTTCATTGCCCCTGAAAATATCTTTGCTCGTATAAAAGTCTGCCTCCGCGTTATTAAAATTTCCAAGCCCCACAGAGGCATAGGAATTAAAGAGCTTTTCCGGGGCAGCCTTTTTCACGGGGGTGGCCTTTCCTTTGGCCGGGCTGAACGTTGACGCTACCGGAATGGAGTAGATCTTATACTCAATTTCCTTTTTCTGTAATACAATGGAATCGTTCAATTTAGGTACCGGCCTGATCTTGAAGGCATCAGACACCGTAGGGCTATATGGTTTAACCACTGTAACTGTTTCCGTGCCGATATCAGTATCTTCCTGGGCGGCTACCGATAAAGAAAATCCCAGCAGGATTCCGGTCAGGATTAATAGGTTCTTGTACATAGTGTGTCTCGCTAGTTAATTGGTTCCTGTCTCTATGGACGAATTGCTCCTGGCTTCACTTGCCTTGATCCTGGCCAGTTCCTCCCTCGCCTCGGTAACAATGGCGGGAAACTGCCCAAAATTTGATATCACGCTTTCCAGGATGTAAGTGGCCTGATAGGCATCTTTAAGCTGGTAGAAGTTACGTGCCATAAGGATAAGGCCTTTCCCGCCCCACTCCTTATAAGAAGCGTAGTCCCTGGCCAGTTTCTGTACGGAAGCATTGCTGGATTCCCACTGTGACGCTTTATTCTTGAAATAGGCATCATAATACCATGCTTCGGCAGCCGCTTCCCCTGTGGCCATGCTGCGAACCTGGGCATAGGCCTCCATTGCCCTTTCTTCATTGCCGGTCTGCATGGCGGAACGGGCTACCATAATATGGGCATCGCTTTTGATCCTGGCATCAACGGTTGGTGAAGCCAGGACCTGTTCTGCATATTCCAGGGTTTTGGCATACTCTTTCCGTTCGTAATACCCCTTCATGAGATTGGAACGGGCGAAAGTCCTGTTCTGGGCGATCTCGGCACCGGATTCCAGCCGTTCCAGGTAAGGAAGGGCGCTACTGTAATCGTTATGTGCTATGTAGATCTCGCAGATCCGCGTGAGGGCCTGTTCGGAATATTCGTTGTTACCCTTGTCGGCCACCTGCTTATAGTGCGGCAGGGCTTTGTCTTTTTCATCCCTGGAAAAATATAGCTGAGCGAGGTTAAAATGTGCCTGAAGGCTGCGCAAGCCATTGGGAAACTGCTTCAAATAATCTTCAAACCCCCTTATCGCCGATTCGGCCTTCCCTTCCAATTGCTGTTTGGCTGCCGAATCATAACTGGCGTTGTCCAGTTCGGCATCGGTTACCTCAACAAAATCGAGGCCTTCTACCCATTGGGCATACTCATTGACCCTTCCCAGGTCTACATATATGAGTTTCGCGGTTGCCACAGCCTGGATAGCCTCCTGTGTTTCCGAATGGTCCCTGACCACCGTCTTGAACTTTGTTAAAGCCTCTTCGTTACTCCCTGCATTGTAATGTACCAACCCTTGCCGCAGCATGGCGCGGGGAACCAACGGACTGCCGGGATAGTCCCGTATCAGCCGGTCATAAGCCGCCAGGCCCTGTGGTTGCTGGTTGGCTTGTATATACGTATTTCCAAGTTCAAACAGAGAATCGTCTTTAAAGGTCGAATTCGGGTAACGGCCCACGAAACTGCCAAGCTCCTCTATTTTGGATGACTCCCGGTCTACAAAACCATAGCACAGTGCCTTTTGGAAGGCGGCATAGTCCTTTTCAGGTCCGCCCATGTCGATTACCTTGTTATAGGCTTCCATGGCCGGCCAGTACNTACTGCTTACAAAATAACTGTCGCCGAGCCGGGCATATGAATCAAGGAGCATTTCGCCGCTGCTGTTCCTTTGCGTAAANTTCTGGAAGTGGGTGGCGGCATTGTTATAATCCTTTAGTTTAAAATACGTATAGCCAAGCTGGTAGTCGATGTTCGCGAATTCCGCGGTTTGCGCAGCTGAAGGATGTTGGCGGAAGGCTGTAAAATCGGCCAGGGCTTCCTCGAATCGGTTGAGCATATAAGCCGTTTCCCCTTTCCAGTACCTTGCCTGGGCTTCATACATCCCATTGGCCGGGTTGGCCAGCGACTTGCTGAAGAAGCCCAGGGCTTCCGGGTAATTGGCTTCCTGTAAAAGTTCAAGGGCACGGAAATAAGCCACTTTCTGGTAGGTTTCGGCACTTGCATAATCCCGGTTCGCCTCAAGCAGTTCCAGGGCCCCGGTGAAATTCCTGGAAGTAATATAGGAATCTACCAGCAATTCCTGGATCTCGGCCCTTTGCTCACTGTTAGGATAGCGCTTTAAATAGTTGGTCAGCACTTCGGGTACGGCTTCATAGGCATTCCCTATCTCATAGCTCAGCCGGGCGTAATTCAGATAGGAATCCTGCTGTATCTCGGGGCTGAAATCCATCTGGGAGGCATTGCGGAAGGCGTTCAGCGCTTCCTGCTTCTTGTCGAGTTTCAGGTAACACTCGGCCAGGTGGTAGTAGGCATTCTGGGAAACACTGTTCGTGCCCCCGATAATCTTGTTGAACTGCTGGATGGCGTTGGCATAATCAGCCTGCTGGTAGTAGGAATACCCCAACAGGTAATAATCCGTATTGCTCCACTTGCCCTGCTTCCCCTTATAGGCTTCCAGATAGGGGATCGCATTGGCATACTGGCCCAGGTTAAAATAGCTCTCGCCAATAATCTTGTTGAGTTCCGAAACTTCCTGCCGGTCGGCTTTTGGTAGCTGTTGTTTGGCCAGGGCTATCGCCTCTTCAAAATTACCCTGCTTGAAATTCATATCGGCCTGGTAATAAGATAATTGTTCATCCACGACCTGGGGATCGTTGATCTGGTCGAACCGCTCGCTGGCCGTCGCATAATCGTCCTGCTGGTATGCTATGAACCCAAGGTAGTATTTGGCCTGGGATCCGTAGGTATCCGAAGAACTCACCCGGTTCAGGTAACTTTCCGCTTCTTTGGTCTTCCCTGCCGAATACATGGCATACCCCATATTAAAATCATAGCGCTCCCTTTCTTTGGCCGACAGGCTGGAGGGGTCTGCCTTCCCGTACCATTTCATCGCGTAGGGATACTTCCCGTTTTCGAAATAGTAGTCGGCCACGTCGAGGTAGGCCGAATTCCTTTTGGTGGAAGTGGGATAGTTTTCAACGAAGTCCTCCATCAGGCGGTCCGCACCCACCTGGTTGAGGCGTACGGCCGCATTGGCCTCATAGTACGCGCTGTTCGCACGGGTCTCCATATCGGCAGCCTGATGTTTCACCTTTGAAAAAATCGTCTGCGCAGCCTGGTATTGTTTGTGATGATAAAGGGAAAGGGCTTCCTGGTACTCCTTCTGATCGTGGGTGTGGACTTTTGATTCCTGTGCCCGGCCACTTATGGCCATGGCCAAAAACCCTAATGCTATTAGAGCGCTAACTGGATTTCGCATAATGTTCTCTCGTATTCGGATTTATAACGTCAATTATTGTCCTGAAGTATACACCTCCTGTTGCTGGGCACAAAATTTCTCCCATAGCGCCGTGCTAACGGAAAGAAACTGTGGGAGAAAGGCTCTGGCTGCAATGACAAAAAAAAAGATTTTTATCCCGCTTAAGCTTGTTTACCTTTGGAACTTATAACATTTATATCAACAATGGCCACCAAATCCGATAGCATTCTCACCTTAAAGGAGGTAGCTGTTTTCCAGCAGGAAAACCTGGTGCTGAATGATATTTCGCTCGAGGTAAAAAAGGGGGAATTCGTATACCTTATCGGGAAGACCGGCAGCGGGAAAAGCAGCTTTATGAAAACCTTGTATGCCGACCTTCCCCTGAAACAGGGAAACGGGAACATTGTTGGCTTTGACCTAAGAACGCTTAAGGAAAAGGAGATCCCCTACCTGAGGCGTAAACTGGGGATAGTATTCCAGGATTTTAAATTGCTGCCGGACCGGAATGTGAACAGGAACCTGCAATTTGTCTTAAAGGCAACAGGCTGGAAAGAGCAGGCGGCAATGGATTCCAAGATTCAGGAGGTGCTCGAAAAGGTTGGGATGAAAACCAAGGGCTTTAAATTTCCGCATGAGCTTTCCGGGGGTGAACAACAACGGGTAGCCATTGCCCGTGCCCTGCTNAACGACCCCGAACTTATCCTGGCAGACGAACCTACAGGTAACCTGGATCCCCAGACCAGCGTGGAAGTCATGAAGGTACTGCAGGAAATCAACAAGACAGGGCGGACCATCCTGATGGCCACCCATGATTATGCCCTTATCCTGAAGTTTCCTTCCAAAACATTAAAATGCGATGGCAGCAAAGTTTTTGAAGTAATACAAAAAGCAGTTTAACGCCGCGCTAACCGGTTCAGTCCCTGTCCATTAAGAAGATATAATCTTCCAGGTCTATGTTCCCGCCGAATATTTTTATGGATTTCCGGATCACTTCCTGTGCTTTTTTGGGGTTGCAACCCAGGCCGATGGCGTATTTCTTAATAAGGATGATTTCGCCTTCGTCTATATAGTGATCTGCGTAGATCATTCTGAATAAATCGTGCAGGCGCTCCAGGCGCTCTTCCCTTGAATTCATAGGCTCCAGGGGAAATTTTGTAGGATCTTTCAGGACTTCCTTCCGGATTTGGTCCCCGATATCGAGTTTATCAGCCACCCGCTCCAGCAAGGCATTCTCTTCTTCATTAATGTTCCCATCAATGGAAGCCATCCGCGCCAGGGAGGCAAAATGGGCTATATTGCTGTGTTGTTTTCCGTATTCAAAAGCTTGTAAAATAGACATTATCAGCGATTTAGGATTATATTGGGGAAGGTAGCCCCGGGAGGATTCCCTTCCGGCAATGATAAATAAAATTACTTATAAATTTAAAGGGAAGCAAAACAATGTTCCATGACATACAACAGTTTTACCCGGAAAGAGGATTATTGAAGGTCGGCCTCCCGGAGCATTACCATACATGCCCTATTAAATCCCTGCATAAATTCCTGAAACTGTGAATGATTTCCTTTTTACCTTTGACACGTCTCACCTGCCTCAGGTACAGGCAGCAATTTATTCCAGATTACCATGAAGAAGTACATATTTTTCACTCTTACCGCCTGCTTCTACCTGCCCGGGTTAATGGGGCAGCAGCCGGATGCCCTTGGTATTTCAGACAGGATAAGGGCATTTAAACAGGATATCCGGGGGCCGTACAAGGACCTGAGATGGTTCTGTACGGACGGCAGTATCCGAGCCCCGAAAGACCCCTGTCCGCCGGAGATCGGCCCGGGCCTGCAGCATGCTCGTTACAAAGATGAAGTGGTAAGCCTGGCGGAAGTGCAGCATATTTTCCTGGGCCAGATCCTGGCTGCCACCGAAAAAGAAGCTTTCTGGGATGCCGGCCACCACCATTCGCGTTTGAAGCAGTACCAGCTTGGCAAATATCTGGAAAGGGCAGACGACGGGTGGATCCTCCGAAAAGCGCGTTATTACAGGGGGGCTGTTCAAAGCGAGGACGAAACCGCCTGGGGGAGGGAATTTTACCATTGGCTGCTTGTGCAACCGGAGGTGCTGGAAGCGGATTTTTTCCTGATCAG
>JGI25321J50212_10000928_pt1 | contig 28103 bp, 29 predicted proteins | sample AutmiccommuBRH23_FD_50212 | JGI IMG/M metagenome (IMG submission 50212)
GAGAGGTCCAGTAATACGGAATCCTCTATCGAATTTGGTTCGAAATACGCGAAACGAAACCCGAAGATATCTCGCCAGGTTCGCCGAGGCCTGCCTTATGACCGCTCCGGCCCCTCGCTTGACCTTTTCCGGCCAGCGATTTTCGCACACATCTATTATTCCGGACCCTGGGGCAGCGAAAAAGCGGAGCGGCAGGAAAAATCCGCTTTACACGCTTTATAAGATTGGCTAGGAATTGCGCTATCATCGACGCCGGATCGACGACACGCTGTTGTATTCAGCGGGCTCGATTGGTGCCCAAGTCCAAATTCCTACGCGCCGTAAATCTAGGCCGCAAGCCGTACCAAGAGCCCAAGTCCGACGTCGTGGCCCAGAAATCGGGCGACGGCCAGTATGCCTATGGCCAGGGACAAATACGGGCCCATCGGCAAGCCGACCAGGGGTGGCAGGTTCCGTCGGCTCCGAATCACGCAGACGACTACGCTAACGGCCACGAAGAGCCAGGAAGAAACCAGGATGAACAACGGCAGCGCGTCCAGTCCGACCCAGAGGCCAGCGACTCCAGCGAGCTTGACGTCTCCGAAGCCGAGTGCGTCGGCGCCCCGCCATAGAACGAAGATCTTCTGCAAGGTGTATCCGCCCCCGAATCCCACCAGGCCGCCGGCGATGAAGTCCCAGCTCGTAAGCGAACCGAGCGGCGACACCACCGCGACCACGAAGCCAAGGACGGCTAGCGGCAGCATCAGCCGATCGGGAAGCGTCTCGGTCAGCTGGTCGATAATCGACAGCAGCACCAGGCCCCCTAGAAGAAGGCCGACGGCGATGAACTGCACGATGTCCATCGCCAATGGCTCAGGCGAGCCTGGCGTCGTCGAGCAGGATCTGCGCCGACCGGCTCCCGTTCCATTCGTTCACGTCGAGCGTGCCGAGAACGTCGATCTTTCGGCCCACGCTGGCCAACAGGCCATCACAGAGCGGGCTGCCGGCCACGTTGAACGCTATTCCCTTCAGCCGGCGACTGCCGGCACCGCCCAACTCGATACGCAGGTGCGCCTCCTTGAGCAGATCGGCGCGCACCAGCTGCGCCCCCGTGATCACGAAGCGCGGACGCGAGTTTCCCTGCCCGTAGGGCTCCATTGCCACCAGGGCGTCGATCAGGCCAACGGAAACGCGCTCTACCGGCAGCAGCATGTCGACCTGCGACTGCACGCCGGTCCTGGCGAACTCGCTGGACGCCAGCTGCTCGTTCATGAAGGCGATGAAGTCTGCGTAGTGCGACAGCTCCACGGTAGCGCCGCCGGCCATGGCGTGGCCGCCGCCCTTGACGAGAATGCCCTCGCGCCTGGCCGCCATGATTGCAGCGCCGAGATCGAATCCACGCACGCCGCGGCCCGAACCCACCGCCTGCTCGCCGCCGGCGGCGAAGACGAAGGCCGGCCTGTCGTAGGCTTCCTTCAGCCTCGATGCCGCGATGCCGATCACTCCCGGATGCCAGCAGGCACTGAGTGCGAAGGCGATGGGCCCAGCACCGCCGGCGGCCTCGATCTGGGCCATTGCCTCCTCGGTGCACAGCTTCTCCAGCTCGCGACGTTCGGCATTCCACGCGTTGAGCTGCTCTGCCAGGTCCTGGCACTCCACCGGATCCTCGCTGGACAGGAGGCGGGCCCCGGCATCCGCAGCCCCGACGCGGCCGCCGGCGTTGATCCGAGGTCCGAGGACGAAGCCGCAGTGATGGGCTGCGACCTCCTCATGGAGGTCTGCGACCTTAGCCAATGTCGCGAGCCCCGGATTGCGACGGGTGTTCATCACCTCCAGGCCGCGGCGCACGAAGGCCCTGTTTATGCCGGTGAGCGGAACTACGTCGGCTACGGTGCCCAGAGCCACGAGATCCAGGAGAGACATCAGCTCCGCAACCTGGCCGGTCTCCCGGTACCAGCCGGTATCGCGCAGTGCTGCGTTCACGCCGACGCAGAACAGGAAGGTCATGCCGGCGGCGCAGATGTGACCGTATCCGGGCGCCTGATCCAGGCGGTTGGGATTGACTACCGCGACCGCGGCCGGAACCGCCTGCTCGGCCGCATGATGGTCGATCACGATTACATCGAGCCCAATCCCTGCAGCACGCGCGATCGGCTCGAACGCAACGGTACCGCTGTCCAGGACGCAGACCAGGGAGTGCCCTTCCCGGCGAAGGCGCTCGAAACCCTCAACGTTCGGGCCATAGCCCTCCTCGATCCGATCGGGAATGTGAATGGATGCGGTTATGCCGAGCATCGCCAGGAAGCGAGCCAGCACCGCCGCCGATGTAGCGCCATCGACGTCGTAGTCGCCCCAGATGGCGATCCTTTCCTCCTCCCTTACCGCGCGGACCAGACGATCCACCGCCTTGTCCATGTCCACGAAACTGGACGGGTTGGGGAGAAGGTTGCGAAGCGAGGGTTCCAGATAGTTCCTGGCGTCGTCTGCATCGAACCCGCGCGCCGCGAGAACAGGTGCCACGGCCGCCGGTACGTTCACCTCGATCAGGCCCTTGACCCGGTCGCGATCGATCGTTGGCAGCAGCCATGTCCGGCCGCGAAAGGAACGAGCCGGCGCGAACGCCGGCCCTTGGTCTTCATGGTCGCGATCATTCTCGAGCGAGAGAGCGTTCATGCCGGGGCTCCGATCAGGTCAATCGACTTGTGTCCGGACCGCTCGATCAGGCGGCGCATACGCTCCAGCGCCTCCCTCTCGACCTGTCGAACACGCTCGGCCGAAATACCCAGATCGGAAGCCAGCTCGCGCAGTGTCTTGGGAGACTCCGCGAGAAACCGTTCCTTGATGACCCGGGCCTCTCGGTCATCGAGCTGCTCAAGAATTTCGCCGATGACCCGTTCCTGGGCCCGTTCCAGGTCACGCTCCATGACCTTCTGCGGACCTTCGCTCTCGTCTTGCAGAATGTCAATGAATTCGGCGGAGTCCTCATCAGTGGAAATACGCTGGTTGAGGGAAACGCTACGTGAACTCGTCGCGGCCTCGATGCGGCAGACGAACTCGAAGCTCACGCCGAACTCGGTGGCGATCGTCTCTCTGGCATCGTTGTCGAGGGCGTTCCCAAGGCGGCGCCTGGAGCGGGTTATTGCTCTGAAGACAGCCTTTTCGACGCGAGTCCGTCCCAGTCGGACCGGGGTGGTGTTGTTCTGAACGTACTCCTGCAGATACGTCAGAACCCACCACTGTGCGTAGGTCGCAAACCGATTGCCGCTGTCCGGGTCGAACTTGTTGGCTGCCACGATCAACGCCAGGATTCCCTCGTCGAAAAGATCCTCGAATGGCACGCCGAGCCGTTCGAAACGGCGCGCCATCCCGATGATCAACTTCTGGTGCGAGCGAATGAGCCGATCGCGGGATACCTGGCACTGGCGGTCGCGCCATGCGACCGCCAGATCCACCTCTTCTTCGCGGCCGAGAAGGCTTTCCCTCATCGCCTGGCCGCGGATCTCGGAAGCGATGTCCTTCCGTGCGGAAGGCATGGTTCTGCGGCTCGTGGGGGCTGCCTTACTCACGCGCGAATACCTGCTCAGGGGGTTGTTACTCGTCGAGATCGGCGGCGGACTCGTCCTCGCTCACCGAGCTGAAGCCGACGTCCGATCCGGCGGCGACGCGGATCTGGTTGGCGATGTCGTCGGCGACGACAGGGTTCTCCTGGAGGAACAGACGGGCCTTCTCCTTGCCCTGCCCGATCCTCGCTCCGGAGAAGGACAGCCAGGCGCCGGACTTCTCGACGATGCCGTACTTCACGCCGAGGTCGATGAGCTCGCCGTGATACGACACGCCGCAGCCGTACAGGATGTCGAACTCCGCCTGCTTGAACGGCGGGGCGACCTTGTTCTTGACGACCTTGACCCGGGTCTGGTTGCCGACCACCTCGTCGCGATCCTTGATGGCGCCGATGCGGCGGATATCGAGGCGGACGGAGGCGTAGAACTTCAGCGCATTGCCGCCGGTCGTGGTCTCCGGGTTGCCGAACATCACGCCGATCTTCATGCGGATCTGGTTGATGAAGATGACGGTACAGCCGGTCTTCGCGATCGAGCCGGTCAGCTTGCGCAGCGCCTGGCTCATGAGTCGGGCCTGCAGGCCGACGTGACTGTCGCCCATCTCGCCTTCCAGCTCGGCCCGCGGCACCAGGGCGGCCACGGAGTCGATGACGACCAGATCCACCGCGCCGGAACGCACCAGAGTATCGGCGATCTCGAGCGCCTGCTCGCCGCTGTCCGGCTGGCTGATCAGCAGCGTGTCCAGCTCCACGCCGAGCTTGCGGGCATAGGTCGGATCCAGAGCATGCTCGGCATCCACGAAGGCGCAGGTACCGCCCGCCTTCTGGCACTGGGCGACCGCCTGCAGGGCGAGCGTGGTCTTGCCCGAGCTCTCGGGCCCGTAGATCTCGGTGATGCGCCCCTTCGGAATCCCGCCGATGCCCAGCGCGATGTCCAGCCCCAGCGAGCCCATCGAAATGGCATCGATCTTCTGAACCGGGCGTTCACCGCCCAGCCGCATGACCGAGCCCTTGCCGAAGCTCTTCTCGATCTGCGCCATCGCGGCGCTGAGCGCCTTTTCCCGGGCGTCTCCCGTCTGTTGCAAACCCTGCACGAAGCGTCTCCTGGTGGGTGGAATTTCAATGACTCAGAGGAATTTGGTTCGTCTCGACGCCAGTCAACGCGCCGAGGTGTATTAAATGGCGTATTCACGCTCAGAAACGGAAATCCTCAGCTTTGCCGGGCAATTGCCGGCGCGGAAACCTTGGCAGCCGCGCCGACTTCGGCCCGGCCTCCGGCCAGAAATATGGGGAACCCAGCACCAACATGGACATATGTCGTAATCCGACTTCGGGGCGTTCCCAAAAACGCCCGTAATTCCGTTGAGAGCAACGGCGAATAGGTGGAATTGTCGCTATCGGCAGTCCGCCAACGCTGACATTTGTCGTATTTGGTCTTGCGAGTCGTGGATGCGATGCGACAAAAGTCGCAAATTTCCTCGCCCCAACGATCAACGAAAATGGCGGAGTTCCGCGGATTCGCGCTTCGTTTGTTGCGCCGACGCTATGTATTTGTGACGACATACGGCGTAAAAGTGCGTATTTACGAGAAAAATACTGTTTACCATATTTTGGGCATTGCAATCGCGAAGCCGGGTCCGTAAAAAGCCGCCACACGAACACAGAAATCGCACAGCCCATTCGAGGAACCACCGATGAATTGTCGTCCTTCACGCGCTTGAAATCGCTCGCTTGGAGCGGCCCTAGGCGGATTTCTCTGCTGTGGGCCTGGGTCGCATGGCAGGTCCGACAGTTGTGAACTGCGGGTCGACAACCCAGAAGAACAGGCGGAATCAGACACAAGATTGACACAGCGCTGGTCGCACTTGACCGCCTTCTGGCGGGCGATCGGACAGCCCTGGCGATACGCACCGCCGCATCGGCGTGGCGAATAGGATCAGCGTGCCCGAAAAGCTCGCAAGAGCGCGGACATGCGCAGGTATACAATAAATGACACCATTTGAATTCGGATAACCCGGCCGTATATCTACCAATGTCGGGTATCGAATACGGTTCATACGGCGCCCCATCGACCGTTCCCGGTCGCGCGGAAATTCGCAGCGACACCACGACGCTTCTTGATCGAAAGGCTATCCACATGTCCAAAACCTCCCGTGCGGGCGCGGCTTCCCCGCGCCAGTACAAGCTTCTCAGCCACGAGGAAGAACTGGCTCTGGCGACGGCCTGGCTCGAGCGCCGCGACGCCAAGGCGCGCGACAAGATCATCCTGCTGTATCGGCCGCTCGCGACCTCGATCGCCACGAGGCTGGCCCGCCAGTGCGGCATGCAGTCGGAGGATCTCGTCCAGGAGGCGCTTCTGGCGCTGGCGGAGTCCCTCGACAAGTTCGTCCCGAGCATGGGCAACCGCTTCGGAACCTTCGCCCGCTGGCACATCGGCGGCCAGGTCCGGCGCTATGTGATGGACAACTTCGGCCCCTGCCGGATCGGCACGAACTTCAGCGACAAGAAGGTGTTCAGCAGGTTCCGCCGGCTGCGCTCCGAGATCGAGGCACGGACGGGCCGGCCCCTCGACGACGATGGCCGGCAAGAGATCGCCGAGGAGATCGGGGTCAGCTACGCGGTCGTGCAGCGTATGGAGCCACGCATCATGCGCGCCGACGTCAGTCTTGATGCGCCGCTGGCCACCGGCGGCGATGACGACCAGTCCACCACACGTCTTGATCTGCTGGTCGACGATGCTCCCTCCCCCGAGATGGACACCATGACCCGCCTCGACCACTCCCGCGTCATGGGACTGGTGTCCGAACTGATCCAGGAGCTGCCGGAGCGCGAGCAGACGATCCTCCACCACCGTCTGTTCGCTGACGACCGGATCCAGCTGAGCGAGCTCGGCGAGCGCCTGGGTGTCACCAAGGAGCGCGTCCGGCAGCTGGAGCGCAAGGCTCTCAGGCAGCTCCAGCGGTCGCTGGAAGACCTCGGCTTTCACGCGCGGGACCTGATCCATGCGGCNTGAACCCATCACGATCGCNAGCCTGGGCATCGAGACCGTCAACTGGGCAGATCCGAACCANCGCGCTGGCGTGGGCGNTTCCGGCCAGACCTACGAGATCAGGCCGCAGGTCGACGACGACGGCGAGGCATGGGCTGTTNCCATCGACAATCAGCCCTGCCTTCTGGTCTCCAGCCTGTACACCGCGGTGCTGGCCAGCGAGCAGATCGAGGCNCTCGCCATCTTCAAGGGCCAAGGTGCTGCCTCGCTGTCGCATGCAGCACTTGTCGGGGCTCAGCTGATGGCCGGCCACGAGCTGTCCTACTGGCTCAACCAGGTGGCCGCGACCGGCCTTAGCGACGATGACCAGGTCAAGGCGAACGCGGGCCTCCAGGACACCGAAGCCATGCTGGCGCAGATCGACGCGTCCCTCGCGGCTCGGGGCATTTTCGTGGAGAACACCACCATCCACTGACCCCGCCGGCGGTCGCATTGCAACGCTGACGATATCTGCCGCCGGAAATGGCTGCCTGAATTTGGTTAGCCGAGATCAGCGTATTTCCGCTTCGCACACCGTAAAACAGATTGAATACGGGGAGGGTTCGCCAGCGGCGTCCTGTTGGGCCGCTGCCGATCGCCTCCCCCGTATAGGCCCCCAATGGGCCGACCGACCCAAGCCCCCAGAAACTTGAAATTAGAGAGCTCGACATCATGCAAGGATCGCGCTTTATGAAGGATATTCCCCTCGACCGCATTNCCCCGTGGGCACGCAACCCGCGGGTCAAGTCNGACCCCGCCCACATTCGCGATCTGGAATCGTCGATCGTCGAGCAGGGGCTGCTGCAGAACCTGGTCGTCGTACCGGATCCGGCCGCCGACGGCATGTTCATCCAGATCGCCGGCGCCAGCCGCTATCAGGCGCTGAAGAATCTTGCGGAGAAGGGCAAGATCGCGGCCGACATGGGCATCCCCTGCGAGGTGCGGGAGATCGACCCCAACGATCCTGCCGCCCTCGAGGTCGCGCTGTCGGAGAACATCATCCGCCGGCAGATGGATGCCATCGACGAGTCCATCGCCATGGCCGAGCTCGCCAGGTCCGGCCGCACCGCCGAAGCGATCGCCGCGACCTTCGGCTACAAGGTCCGGCTGGTGAAGGAGCGCATGGCGCTCGGCCGCCTGGTTCCGGAGGCACAGGAAGTCGTGCGCTCCAGCCAGCGCGACCTGGACTGGGCCCGCGCGATGACCCTCGCCGACGTCGCCACGCAGAACAAGATCTGCGACGACATCAAGGTCAACCCGGCCGCCTGGAAGGACGGCACCGAGGTCCGCCGGTTCCTGACCGCCGAGACCATCCCGGCCGAGAACGCCCTGTTCGACGTCAAGGCCTACAAGGGCCGCATCGTCCACGACATGTTCGACGGCGACAAGCTCGGTGACCGCGCCGAGTTCTGGGAGCTTCAGAACGCGGCCATCGAGGCCATGCGCGGCGAGTTCGTCGCGGAGGGCTGGGCCGGCATCCACGTCACCCACAACCCCGTCGATCTGTGGCGCTACCGCAAGACCGAGGACATGGCCGAGGGCCACGTCCTCATCGAGGTCTCGCCGAACGGCAAGGTGACGCTGCATAAGGGCCTGGTCGACCCCGAGGCCGAGAACAAGAGCAACGGCTCGGGCTTCGACGACTTCGATCTCGACGACGTTCCGGAGGAGAGCAGCGAGAGCGACCTCGTCGGTGACGCCGTCCGGTTCACCTCGCCGATCTCCGAATACGCCGCCGCCCAGCGCTCCGCGATGGTCCAGTCGGCCGTGGCGAAGAACTTCCGGGCCTCGCTCGAGGCGACCGTCGCCGGCCTGATCGGACACGGCGAGATCGCCATCCGCGCCCACGACTACCGCTTCGGCGGCTCGGCCGACGCCCGCACGAGCACCGCCTTCGAGGACGTGGCCCAGATCCGGGAGGACATCAGCGACACCCTGATGGCGGCTGGCATCCCGGCAACCGATCGGGACGACGCCGAGATCCTGGCGATGATCCGCTCGATGAGCGACGAGGCCCTGCAGGACCTGTTCACCAAGCTGGTCGCGACCAAGCTCGGCCAGGCCAACACCAAGAAGCTCGACGCCGGCGCCGGCAGCCTGCTCAACAGCTTCGGGCTGAGCCTGGGGATCGACATTCGGGCCAACTGGGTGCCGGACGAGCACTTCTTCACCCTGATGCAGGCGTCCGACCTGCGCCGGATGGCGATGGAGTTCCTGCCGGCCGACCGCCAGAGCGGTACCCTGTCGGCGAAAAAGCCGCAGCTCGTGCGCATGCTCTCGGACGCCTTCTCGGACGCCGATGCCAACGACGGCTCGATCGATCCCGAGACGGCGCGGCGGCTGAACGCCTGGGTCCCGGGCGTTATGCGCTTCCCGGCCGAGGATGACGCCACCCGCCTGGTCGAGGTCGATGCTGAATCCGCCGAAGGCGACGCCTTCGCCGCGCTGTTCGGCGATGCCGAGACCGATACCGCGGCCGACGTCCTCGACCCGCAGGTCGCCTGATCCCAGTGGGGCCGGTCCAGGGCCGGCCCCACCTCCGCCCCCTCATTCGCGAAAGAGAACGATGTCCAGCTTTCCCGAGCTATTGGCCAGCCTTGATGTCGAGACCGACGGTCCGATTCCGCTCCGCAACTCCATGCTCTCGATCGGCTGCGCGATCTTCACCCCCGACAAGGAGGTCGTCGGGACGTTCTACCGGAATATCACTCCGCTGCACGAGGCGTGCCCCGACCCGGAAACAATGACCTGGTGGTACCAGCATCCCGAGGCATACGCGGGAACGCTGGTCGATGCGCGCGATGCCTACCGCGCGATGGCCGAGTTCGCCGACTGGTTCGAGGACATGTCCAAGCTCGGCCCTATCGACTATATGGCCTATCCGGGCCTGTTCGACGGCATGTTCCTGCGCACCTACGCCAAGGCGTTCGGTTCGCGCGACACCATCAACTTCGACGGTGGATGGTGCCTTAAATCGCTCATCGCTGGCAATCGCAGCGTGCCGTTCCGAAAGGCGACCTCGTGGCCGCTGCCGGCCCAAATTCTTTCCGGCACCTTCCCCATCAACCACAATGCTCTTGATGATGCAGCCAGCCAGGGTGCTATGGGCGTCAACCTGATCAGGTACAGCCGCTGCCTGCCGCCGATCCGGACCGTGACGCTTCTCTGCGACTACCGGCCGCCGGCATTCGGAACCGAGGCGCTCACCGATTGGGTTGCTGAGTAGGCATGGCCCCGACCGGCTTCCGGTCGGGATTCTATCGAGCCTTTGAAGCCCCCGCCGGCGGCGCAGTCGCGACAGTGCCATCCGACGGCGCCCCTGTGCCGCTCGCATTCGCAACGACTGGAGAAAATCGATGCCGAAGCTTCCCGACCTGAAGCTGTTCGTCGTGGACGATGCCGGCGAGCGTCACTCGGTTTCGGTACCCTGTTCGGTGACGGCCACCGGCGATTTCGTGGTACTGCCCGAGCTTGAGCTCTACGAAGCGGTCAAGGCCCGCCTTGATCCGCTCCGCGAACACAATAGTCCCGTTCGTATCGCGGTCGTGCGCGGCAAGGCGGCGGTCACCGCGCGAACCCTCGATCATCTCAAGACCGCATTGCTCCAGGGCATCCGCGACGTCGTAAACCCGCGGATCGAGAAGGAGCTCGTCATCCGCTACTCCTATAAGCCCGGCGTGAGCTACTGGCGAAATGCCGACGGCACGCCTCAGCCGAACGGCGAGTCAAGCTGGGCCGACGACTACACAGCCGGCGGCGGCTGGGCCAAGATCGGGGACCAGTACCACAGCCGCAACAAGCCGCTCGGCCTGTCGGTGATGCTCTGGGCCGACGTGATGCACAAGACCCGGATCATACGAGGCGAGCACGTCGAGACGCGCTTCGAGCGTCCAAGCAGCACCGACCTCGGCTATCACGGACAGCGTCTACGTGCGTTCGTCGTCGCGGAGCCATCCCACGACATCCACGAGATGCCGTACAGCGAGGCCGCTGCCGAGTTCTTCGTCGGCGCCATGCTTTCGATCTGCGCACTCGCCGAGCGCATGAAGACCTTCTTCGGCGCGCCGGACGAGGTTAAGGCCCTCATCGATCGAGGGATATCGTTCGCTGGCCGGATCACCGGTCCGGCCCCGGCCGCCGGCAACCCGACAGGCGAAGAAGACCCCAGCCGCGCAGAGCAATCCGCCCAGGAGTGAAGGTCAGCATGAACGCTGTTACCCACAATCCTCGCTTCGTCCAGGAAACGGCGTACTGGGATCCGACGAAGTTCCAGTACCGGTGCCTGGAGTACGGGCAGACCGTTGCCCTTGCGTCATCGAAAAGTCGGGCACAGCAGTGGCTCACAAGCACCAGGCGTGAGCTCCGTCGCCTGCGCGACACCTTTCGACGATAGCCGGTCGCGGCCGCGGCTCGACTCTACCAAGGGGCTATCAAATGCTCGACAAAATANGCAATGTCATTGACTTANTCATCCGCTGCGATTGGCACCGTCGCGTCAGATCGGCGTGCCGTATCTCTNCCCGGCCAAGTCCCATCGAACCCANTCACCATGTGGAATTTGCCGAACTTCAGGGCGACTGTCCGATCTGCGCAAAGCCGGGACAGGTCTGTCGCGACCTGGACTCCTGTCCACACGCCGACCTCGCGACCCTAACCGCGCGTCAGGCATAACCGGGACGATTTTTTATTACGTTCAATGAACGGCATATGTATTGAAATGTGCAGATCCCGGTGATCTTCGGCTCGGTATTGACAGCGCGGCACTCCGAATTTACGTATTCCACATCAAAGCGGATGCCAAAGAAGTTGCGGGCGACTTTGGCGTGCCGGATGGAACAAAAGATCACCAAAAGCGATGGTCACGAGGACGCGCTACCGCTTGGACAGCCTGCCTGTGATGGAGTGAACTCAATATGAGCGAAGCCCCCCCTCAGCTCACCGGGGCAGCCCTTCGAGAGGCTGCTCGCCGCCTCAAGCTGAGCCAAGCCGACATAGCCAAGGGAGCAGGGGTCTCGACGCGCACCATCAGCCGGATGTTTCAGACCGACGGCCCGATCGACGTTCGAGCTTCCACGCTATTACCGATCGCAAGGATCCTCGGCCTGGCCGAGGGTGAAACCAGCGACCATTTCCAGCCGACCGTCACCTTCGACCTTCCTCTCGACAGCCTGATCAGACTGCGCGACCAGCTCCCGCTGCTGTTCACGCTCTATGAGCTGTCAACGAGAACGAGATCAAAGGCGGAGTTGCTCGAAGCCTTGAACGCCATCGACCCGACCAGGGTCTCGTCGGTTTCTGTGCGCGACAACGACCTGTATTTCGACAAGATTGGCCAGGGCATCCGCTGGGGTGGCGAGCAGTCAAAGAATGTCAGGGTCGCGGATGTCGGCGAAGTCAGCATCGCGCGAGCCGCCACTGAACGGTACTGGCGCGCAATCATCACCGGGCAGCCGATCTTCCAGTATATACGATCGACGCTTACTACGGAGTTTGTCGCGCTGAGCGTCGGTGTCGACCGTCATACCGACCATCCCGGCATCGTGACGGCGTCAGCTCTAGGGCGCTATATCCTGCCCTGAAGAGCCCGCCGATCGCCGCAGCGATATTGGTGTCTGTGTCGGAGAGCACCGGCCGGCGCTCTCCATGCGACCTCCTGCCCGCGACGCCTTGACGGTAGCGCCACGACGTCGAGTGCCCTCGCCGAGCGAAGCGTGACATCCGCGGCGAAGGCCGATCGGCGCGGATGGCTCCCAAATACGGCCCGCCCTGGCTCCAGGCTTGCCCTCGGACTTACATCCAAATCCAAGAACCCCTCCAACATCTCGATGCCCGAGGCAGGTAGAGACAAAGTGCGCAGATGAGCGACTTGATAGAACGGATCACGAATACGCTGACCAATCGGAAGGACGGCAACGCCGATTTCTTCCTCACCGGCATTGTCTGCGCACTTCTGGCGGTAGCGCTGCTCGGCTTCTGGGGAGCGGCAGCCCTTGCCGTCGTCGTCAATTTCTATGTCAACCGCGAGCGACGGCCAAGGCAGGGCGGATGACGCTCGCCTCGGCTTCCATGTGACCACGCGCCGCCGCCCAGCGTGATAGCCGCCTGACCGTCAATTCGTCGGGCGATCGCCGGCGGACTTTCAGTGTCCGACCTTGCCGGTAGAGCGCGCCCGGCTCCTGGGACAATCGCGCACGACACCATTGATCTCTCCTGGCTTCCGCGGTGTCGCGCCATGCGCATGTACTCGTCCTGATCGAAAGGGAACGTCCATGACAGGCCCGATTTCCGACCGGGATACGATCGAAACCCCGTCACGAATTTGCGTTTCTGGTGTGTTTCGGGACGTGACCGGCAAGCCGTTCTACGCAGACGGTTCAGCCGTGCGCCTATTGAATCGCCTGTTCCGGACGGAGGAATACCTGACCTGCAGGCTTCCCATTTTCCGTCTCAATGCGACCCAAACCGACGTCAGCAGCGATTTTCGCGAGGCGCCGCGGCGGTATCAAGGTGCGCACGACGAGCTGCCCGCCGTCGTCAAATACGATGGGCGCTACTACATCGTCGATGGACATCATCGCTTGATGGCGGCGGCAGATGCAGGCGCCGCAACGGCTGCTGTTCGCTTGTACGACCTCGACGGCAACACCCAGCAGGACTTCCCGCTGCTCGACCATATCGTCAATCGCAGCCCATCCATACTCGCCGATTCCGACAGGATCGAAGTAGATCAGCCGGCGCAGCCGTGCCCATCAGCAAAGGAAGCACAATGAGGGCCGACCCCATAGACCTTCTGGACAAGATCATCCGACAGGTGCGCAGCGGCCGCGCCGATGAAGAACTCGAGCGACTTCTCCAGCAGGCCGAGAGCGAAGTTGCGGCCGCACGATCGGAGATCCGTAACCATGCTGTCAGCTTCCTGTGGAACGGCGGTTCCGACGCAAACGTGTTCGAGTCCGCCTTCGACGGGAGCCGAAGCGACGCGAACCGGCTGGGTGAAGCGATTGGGACCCATCTCGGCGAGCATCTCGACGGTGTCGAGGTCTTCGAGGCGGTGACCGTTCACCAGGACGCTCGCGGGCTCGTTCGCGAGATCATTCGCGGAGCGTGCCTCGATGCCGCGGACGACGCCGAGACAAAGCGGGACGTCGAGAGCCTGTGGCGCATCGCCTGCGAGATCGACCAGGTCGAATACACCGCCTTCGGCACCTGACGCCAAAGAGCGTTTTCCGGTCGCTCGTGAGTCGTGGCGGTATTACGAACCAATATGCATTTGGAATAGACGACGCCCCTTCTCCTATCGGCGTCGGGGCAATTTAGAAGCCGGATAAGGCCGAAAATTACAGGTCAAGCCGCATCGGGTCCCGTAGGCGAACCCGATGCGGCTTAACAGCCGTAAAAGAGTTGGAGAATAGAGAAATGAACACCATGACTCCGGTGCAGACCGGCACGGCGACGCTCGCTCAGATGCTGCTGAAGCGCCAAAGCCTTGACGCCGGCCTGTTTGGCTATGCGACCCGTCGGGAGGCCGCAGCCGAGGCGTTGCAGCGGGCGGGCAGCACGCTCAACCCGCAGAACCGCTCGGCGCGAAGTGTGCTGGCGGCACTGGCGAAGATCGAGGCGCTCGCGCATCTCGAGACCGACGAGCTGCAGCGCCTGTGGCTCTCCCTGCGGGCTCTTGACCTGAAGCCCGGCGAGACGATTGGCGGAAGCATGGCCGACGATCCGATCGTCGGCGTGTTCGCCAAGGCCAATGGTGTGGTCCCTACCCTCGACCTTGACGAGCGCGTCGCCGGCATCGTCGGTGATCTGCATGGCCGCGCGCAGGAGACCCTCTCTGCGCGCGCCAGGATCGTCCATCCCGGCGGCAACGGGGATTCCTTCGAGCTGTCGACCGTGGACACCGTCCTCTTCTCGGAGGGCGTGCGCCAGGTGTCGGCGGAGGCGATCCTGAAAGCGATCGATGGCGTGGACACCCGCCACGCAGCCGGCCCTGCCCAGACCTCGCCGTCGGGAAAGGCCACGGGCCCGCAGACGATCGACTACGACATCATCGAGCCGCAGGCGAGCTCCGTCGTCGGCGACACCCTGTTCGAGGCCTACAAGCCCGCCCGGCTGAGCATCGCCGGTGCCCAGGAGCACCCGACCCCGCTGGTGGAGTCGGCAGCACTCGCTTCGGTGTACCCGCCGGCGCCGAGCTACCGGCCGTACCTGAAGCCGGAGATCATCACCAATGGGGTGCTGTCGGCCGCCCAGATCGAGACGGTAATCTACGCCGGTCAGGCGCACTCCGAGTATCTTCCCTCCGATCCCATGGATCCGAACGCGCCGGCGCCGCGCCAGGGCATCCTGGTCGGCCACGGAACCGGGTTCGGCAAGGGGCGCAGCATCGCCGGCATCATCGCCGACAACTGGGTCCAGGGCCGCAAGCGGGCGGTCTGGATCGTCGAGCGCCATCGCCACGTGAAGAACTGCACCCAGGACTGGATCGCCCTCGGTGGCCGCGCGTCCGACATCATCGACCTGAAGGCGATAGCTCCGGGCGACCAGATCCCGGGCCGCAACGGCATCCTCGTCGTCACCTACTCGCTGCTGCGCGGCGGTGACGGAAAGCAGGGCCGCGTGGACCAGATCACCAACTGGCTCGGGCTGACCTGCGATGGCGTCATCGTCTTCGACGAGAGCCAGAACATGCGATACGCGGTCGTGCGGGAGTCGAAGAGCTTTCGTGCCGCCAACAAGACGTCGCAGCAGGGCGTTGCCGGCATCAGCCTTCAGCAGACCCTTCCGAACGCTCGCGTCGTGTATGCCTCGGCGACCTCTGCCTCCGACATCGCCACGCTCGGCTACGGCGTGCGTCTCGGCCTGTGGGGCAAGGGTACCGCTTTCCCGACCGCCACTGCCTTCTTCGAGCAGATGGAGGAAGGCGGCATCAACGCGCTGGAGCTGGTGGCCCGCGACCTCAAGGCCCGCGGCCTCTACCTGGCCGCCAACCTGTCCTTCGACGGGGTGGGCTACGAGCGGCTCGAGTATGCGCTGACCGATGAGGAGCGCCAGGTCCAGAACACGCTCTCCGAGGCCTGGGCCAAGGTGAACGTGGCGCTGACCAGCGCGCTGCAGACCACCGGGGTCGCGACGCTGGCGAAGAACGCTGGCAAGGCCATCCAGGCGCTGCGCTTTGCCCAGTTCGGCATGGCGCGGTCGCGGTTCTTCCAGGCGTATCTCGCCAGCGTGAAGATGAAGCCGGTGATCGCTCACATCCGGGCCGACCTGGCCAACGGGCACAGCGCGATCATCCAGATGACGAACACCTTCGAGGCCAACGCCGAGCGGGCGCTCGCCGAGAACACGTCCGGCGACCTCAACGACGTCGAGGCGACCCCGAAGGACATTCTGGTCGAGTACATTCGCAACCAGTTTCCGGTCCAGAAGTACAGCGTCGTGCGGGCGGGCAAGAAGCTCATCGCCACGCCGATGTACGACAAGAACGGCGATCCCGTGACCTGCCCGAAGGCGGAAGCCGAACGTGACGCCCTGATCCAGGACGTCCAGTCGATCGACATGCCGGAGGGCCCTCTCGAACAGCTCCTGGCCGCATTCGGCCCGGAGATGGTCGCCGAGGTGACAGGCCGGCGCCGGCGGCTGGTGCCCGGGATCACCACCGGGACCCGCGTCCTGGAGGATCGCTCGCCGGCCCAGGTCGACGAGGACGTCCGGTGCTTCCAGACCGGTGCGAAGCGCATCCTGGTGTTCTCGACATCGGGAGCCGCGGGCTCGAACTACCATGCCGACCGCAGCTGCCAGAACCAGTCCCTGCGCCGTCACTACCTGGTGCAGCCAGGCTGGCGGGCGGATCTGGCGATCCAGGGCCTCGGCCGGTCGCATCGTTCCAACCAGGTGCAGCCCCCGGTCTACATCCTGGTGACCACCGACCTTTGGTCCGATCGTCGGGCGATCTCGACCGTCGCCTCGGGCATGCAGAAGCTGGGCGCCATCACCCGCGGCCAGCGCCACGCCGCCTCCCAGGAGCTCTTCACCGAGGACGACAACCTCGAGAGCGCCATGGCTCAGGATGCGTGGGTCCGGTTCCTCAAGGACCTGGAGGCGAACAAGGTGAGCGGCCTGACGCTCATNCGNTTCGAGCACGAGACGGGCATTCCGCTCCGCGAGGACGGCACCCGCAAGCTGATGACCGAAGTTCCGCCGGTCCGCCGCTTCCTCAACGCCATGTCCGGCATGACCTGCGAGAAGCAGGAGGTGTTCGGAACGGAGTACAAGAAGCGCCTGGACGAGGTGAAGCTGGAGTCCATCCGCAACGGCTCCTACGATCGCGGCATCGAGACGCTGACGCCGGAATCGCTCATCAAGCTGGAGGACACGATCATCTGTCGTGACCCCCGGTCGGGCGCGCCGACCAGGCTGCTCAAGATGCTCCGCATCGATCCGGTCACTCCGGTCAGCTACATGGACGTCCAGCGCAATGCGATCCGGTCTGGCAACGCCCGGTTCGTGAAGTCCGCGCTGACCAACCGCATCGCCTGCCTGATCTTCCCTCGACTGGCCCCGTCTCAGCCGCCCTCGCCGGACGACAAGATCACCGTCTACTCCCCGACAGGCATGCGCCAGCGGCCGCGGCGGGAGATCGTCCAGGAACGCTGGGCCCTCGTCGGTGCCGAGGAGTCTCAGGGTCTCTGGGAGGCGGAGCTCGCCAACCCGGTCGGCGACGAGGAGTCCATTTTTTACGTCGTCACCGGCACCCTGCTGCCCATCTGGGACCGCCTGCCCAAGAAGAAGGTCACCGTCTATCGGATGGAGACCGACGAGGGCGAGCGGATCCTCGGGCGGACGCTGCCCGAGGAGTGGGTCGACAAGTTCGTTCGGACCGTCAATGCCGCCCAGGGCGGTGGTGTCGATCCGATGACCGCACTCCAGGCGCTGGAGAACGGCGAGTTCGCCACACTGGCGAATGGCTGGGCCGTCGAGGGACGGGCCAACCTGATCACCGGACAGTCCGTGATCGAGCTGCTGATCATCGGCGACGACCCTCACCAGTTCCGCACGGAGCTCGAGGCCGACGGCCTGATCTCGCAGGACGAGAAGCTGAACAAGTCCGTTCGCTTCTTCCTGCCGGCCAATCCGATGGACCGGGAGCAGGCCTGGAAGGCGATCACGACACACCGTCCGATCGTCGGCCTGACCTCGATCAACGGCTGAAGAAACAGCGGCCGCCGCCACTACGGTGGCGGCCGCATGCCTGCCAACCGTGAATACGCCACGAACCCTCCAGCCAAGTACGGCGGTAACCATGGTCAATACCTTCGATCCGCCCCTGCCCTACCCGCATGCCCCGCTGACGACAGGCCAACGCGAGACTTTGAAAGCCACGGCTGTTCAGCTCGAAGCCGGGACCTGCACCGTCTTCGCCGGCCTCGTCAGGGCTACAAACACCTTGGTTCTTTCCCCGGTGCTGGACTACGAGATTCACCGGCTCATCAAGGCCAAGGCGTATTTCGACGCCGTTTCGGCACTGCATGCCGGCATCCTGTCCGACTGGCATCTAGGACCGACCTATGAAGTCGTCTCCGGCGGATTCACAACCGAGCTCGGCACCGAAGCAGGGTGCCTCAGCGTTGATGCCAACGCACCGTCGGAGCCGGCAGCACGCCTCTCCGCGGCACTGAAGGCGGTTGTCGCCAAAGACGAAGCGCGGCAAGTCTTCCTGTAACTCCGAGCCGATTCTCCGAGATTTCTTGTAGAGAATCCAATACATGCTTCGCCATCGCTTCCATGGACACCGTGTCCCTCTGCTTTTCCGACTCTGGTTTGGCTTCGTCGCTCTGATCGTCTTCGCGATCTTCGGTGCTACGATTTTCATCGGCTATACGATCATCGAGGCCGGCCCGGAAGGCGTCGCTCGCACCCTCGGCGAGGCGGTGAAAGTCTTCGAGGAAGCCCGCAGATAGGGCGCGCGAACCCGACTATCGCACCGGCGATGGCCGCCCTGCTCGCAATGACGCGGGATCGCGCAGCTGTCGTCCTGACGCACTCATATCGAAATACCGAGAACCAGGAGTCTCCCGAATGGCCGAGCAGGACACCACCCAATCCGACGACCGAATTCGCAAGCTGGACAAGCCGGTCACGATCGAGGCCGTCAAGCACGTCGGCGATGCCTCCCGGCCGATCAAACCCAGCTGGCGCTCGATCCGTACCGGCGCCTTCGTCTCGGTTCGACCCTGCGGGGACGAGTACGAGAACAAGACCTTCCTCGGGATCTATGTCGGCGAGGCGACGGTTACCGGCCCCAGCATCAAGTTCGACGGCCAGACGCTCGTCATCGACCATGACGCCGGCATGCGCAACCCGGCCATCCTGATCCCGGAGCGCGGCGCAATCGTCTACGGGTACGAGAGTTGGTGGGGTGTGCTCAAGTCGCCAGACGACCTCAAGCGGATCACCGACGCCGCCATCGACAACGTCTGGTACGTCCAGGCGATGAAGGCGCTGACCGACGGCCCGGGCACGCAGGACGGCGAGAATGGCTGACCGGTTCCTCACCCCCGTCCAGCAGGAGGCCGCGGTTCTCATCGACCTCGTCACCCGCTTCGTGGCGCTGGCGGAGACCTACAGCCCGGGGGCTCTACGCGCCGCGGAGGAAGTTCTGCGCTGTGAGGCCGGCTGCAAGACGGAGCACGGCATGGAATCCGCGCCGCGGTTTCTCAGGGCGGCCGCTGACCTGCTGGACGACCAACTGTAGCAGCCAGTGCGACGCCGCGGCGTCACGCGCCGATTACGACGCCCGAGTGCAGGAGCAAACCGATGAGCACAGCCCGCCCGACTCACAAAGACACCCTGGTCCTGGCGAAACTCGATGCGCTCGGCGAAGCCTCTCCGACCGAGATCGGCCTGGCTCTGGGGAAGCCCCACAGCCAGGCAAGCTCCTTCGTGGCCACCTCGCTTCGTCGCCTCGTCGATGCAGACCTGGTGCGACGCATCGAGATCGATCGGGCCGTGCGCTACCGCGCCATGTCCGAAGACGGACGACGGATCGCATCGCTGATCGCCCGCCGCACCGTCAGATAGGCATCGAACATGAGAACCTCCATGAAGATCGATCCGAGCATCATCGGGTTGCCCAGGCTGAACCCGGCGCTGGCCGTCAGCCTTGCCTCGCTCCTCGAACTCGGCCATGCGGACCGCGACATCGATATGTCGGTGTACTTCATGCTGTTCTGCCAGCCCAACGAGGGTCAGGTCATACCGATCGTCGGCCGGGCACTCCCTGTGGAGAAGTTCCCGAACCTCCTGCCGGACCTCACGCCGACCGACGGCACGCTGGCGCCGGCATATTCGACGAGCCTCGATGCCGTCGCGAAACTGCGTAATCAGTTGGCTCCCGGCGGATTGCTGACCATCGCAATCAATCGCTCCGGCAACGTAAACGTCTGCGACAACAGTTGGGTCGCAGTTGCCCCCGAGGAGCCGGCTGCGCGTCTCGCTGCCCTTCTGTACTGGCTGGCGGCCCAGGCCGAGAACGGCGCTTGGCGAAAGTTGGCGAGTCCCCCACGCCCGACTGATCGCTTGCCTGGTTGACACCATTCCTGCATGCGCCGCATGTCGGATAAGCGAGCGGTGTCGGATTGCCGAGATTGGCGTGATTACAATAGTATATGAGACAAAGTTAATCGCAAATAGTATCGTCGAGGCGATCGCTCGCGAGCTCTCTCCAGTGTCGTTCGATGACGACGCCCATGAGCACTTTCGCCAAGCGGCCCTTAGCCAGGCCAAGGCGGTCCTGATGGTTGCGGCACCTCTTCTCGCAAGGCAGTGCGAGGCGGAAGCGCTGACCGTAATCAAGGCGACCCAGGCGGCCGTCTATCCATCGCCCTTCTACAGCGCGGACCAGAAGCACGACCTGCGGCAAGTTCTCGAATTGATGAGGCAGGACGTCAACATGCGCTTCTCCGCCCTCGCCGATCAGTGTCCCTCGACCACCCGGGCGAAGCGGCAGGCAGCGCAGCCGATCAATTTTGTCGGCGAAGGACGCGCGCGAGATTGCCGGCCGGGTCATCAGGAAGCATCCTCTTCACGGATCGACCTGGTCGAATTCGATGATCGAAGCGTGCCTGCCGTTCGGTGCCAAGCTTCGTGCCGGTGCAAAATAAGCCAGGCTGGCGACGCTGCACGGCCTGGCCAGGTTCATCACGACCGACATGGTCACGCGATAACCCACATTCGAATACGGAAAATCGCCCTTGATCCGATGCGGCCTGAACGGAGTAAGCTGTTCCGTGACGGCTGGTTGAAGTCGGCGCGAATTGGGGGATCGACCGTGAGGCATCTACTGACCATCCTGCTTGCAGCCGCCCTTGCAGCGGCCGCCCCCACGGTGAAGCTCGATGCGGGGTCCGAAGCGGCGTATATCGCCAGCTACGCCGAGATGGCCCAGAAATTGGACGAGGACCAGCAGGCGCTGCTGGACCGCAGCATTCTGGACCTAATCCTGATCAAGTCGGGGTCCTACCGGCCGCTCTCAGAAGCCAGGAGCATCGCCAAGGGCAACACGGCCAGCTTCGCCATNACCCAGCCCATGATCGATGCAATGATCAAGACCGCCTGGCAGACACCCGAGACCAAAGCCAAGGGGGTCATGAAGAACATCGCTGCTATGGTGGATGGCAAGACCGCGCCCGAGATCCTGGCTCTCGCGGAGGAAATGCGAAGGACGGCCCACGAGGACGCGATATCGACGCTCCAGGGCCGCTTGAGCGCCGTCGCCATCGAGATCGAGGCTGCCGAGCGAGAGTTGAAAGGCGCTGAACTCGAGGCCCGCGCCAAGAGAATGATTTTAGACCAGGTCTCGCTCTCCAACCCGAACTTCCGTTTCGAGACGCCCGACGTAATCTCGGTCACCAAGCCGATCATCGCCTTCGGCATCACGAACGGGACGAGTATCGCCATCAAGAGCATTTCGGTGCGGGCTCGCGTCCAGACCCCAGGCAGGTCCATTCCATGGCATGAGGGCGGATTCCTGTACGAGTTCAAGGGAGGGCTGGAGCCCGGAGAGCATCAGGATCTCAGGCTCGCGCTGAACATGTTCAGCGACTGGGGGAAGATCCCCAAGGACGCCGTCACCAGTGCTGAAACCACACTGACGCTGGTCGGCATCGAGGACGCGAACGGAACCAAGATCGCTGAAGCGATAGACGCCTCAGCCGGCAAGAAGCGAGACCAGCTCCTCAAGGCAGAAGCCTCCATTCGGGAGAAGGTCGAAGAGCTTCGCCAGCAAGCTGCTGCGCTGAAGAAGTGATCTGAGAATTACGCCGGCGCAGCGCCGGGTCCCACGGAGAGGCCAATGCTATTGAAGATCGCCATTGGCGACGCCTATGGGGCGTGCTTCGAATACGCCGCCCCCACACCGGACCGGCCGAACGACGTCTCGGGGTACACCCAGAACCCTGTGCATTCGATCGGCGGAGGCCGCTACACCGATGACTGCCAGATGTCGATCGCCGTTGCCGAAACCCTGCTCGACGGCGATCTCACCCGGGAGGCCTTCGCGGAAAGCTTCGTGCGCTGCTACCGAAGGGATCCCCGCGTAGGTTATTCCAGGACGATGCAGGACTTTATTGCCTCCTGCCGCGACGGCGCCGATCTGCTCGCGCGCATCCGGCCTGACAGCGACAAGAGCGGCGCGGCCATGCGCGTCTGCCCGGTCGGATTGCTGGTCAGCGAGGAAGAGGTGCTCGCCGTCGCCGAGGCCCAGGCCCGCGTGACGCACGACACCGCCGGCGGCGTCGCCTCTGCACAGGCCGCAGCACTGATGGTTCATGCCCTGCGCTACAACCGGGTCGGACGCAGGAACCTGCCGCAGTGGATCTCTGCGCACGTCGAAGGACCATGGACGGAGCCTTGGCAAGGGCCGGTCGGATCGAAGGGTGTTGACAGCGTTCGTGCCGCTCTCTGGACGATCGTCGAGAATCAGTCGTTGTCGAGCATCCTGAGGGCCTGCATCGACTACACCGGCGACGTCGATACGGTCGCCGCGGTTGCAATGGGCGCCGCCAGCGTGTGCCTGGACGTCGAGCAGGATATCCCTCCCCAACTGATCGAGGGCCTCGAGAACGGCCGCTACGGCTTGGGTTTCCTGATCGGCCTCGACAAGCGCCTCGAGCGGTGGGCAGAGATCGCCAATGCACCGCCTCACTGAGTCGATCAGGCAAGCGATCTCCAGGTTGATCCGCTTCAGGAAGTAGATTGCCGTCGTTCCGTCAGCCTCCTTGGCCTTCCGGCCGTATTAGAACCCATATTTCCGGCATCGTGGACCGCGGAATTCTCGTCGGTCCGCGATGCCTGACTGCATTTTACAGGAGCGAAATTTATGGGGTCGCACCTAAGTAATTACGACGTGGCTCAGCAACACTTCATCCTCGTCGAGGGCCTGAGGCAGATTGCAGAGGGGCAGGTCGAATCCCCTTCAGCGACCGCGCAAAATACGCTTCGGCAGGTCGAGGACAACTTCCATCGGATCACGACCAACCGGGAGCTCCGCAAGCGCGCCTATCGCTACGGGGACCTGTTCGACATCGCGGCCTTGGTGGCGGCCTTGGCGGTGCTGTTCTGCTTTGCTCGGGCCATGCACTTCATGGAGTCGCCAAAACTCGGCGTCGCCCTTGCCATGCTGGCAGGCATGATGCCGCTCTCGATCGGCGTCGGCTACGCGATCATCAAGGCCGGCGCCTTCATCGGGCGGCGGCGTCTCGCCAAGTTGAAGGAAGTCCAGTCGTGACGAAGACTATCGACGCTCTCGCCGCCATCTCCGCCCGGCTGAAAGCCGGCGAAACTGGCCAGAAAATCGAGATCGATCTCGCCCACCTGATCGGCTGGAGCTACGACAGGATTGATGATGTCTGGCACGGAAAGCATCCCGGTGACGGCCCGTCGCTGCCTGCGTGGTCCCGGTCCCTCGATCACGCCACTCGACTGCTGAATCAGATGCTGCCTGGCTGGACCCTGACGTCCAGCACCGACGGCTGGGTGGACCTCCACCCACCGCGCTTCAAGTCCCACGGCGGCCAGACCACGAAGGGTGATGCCCCGACCGAGTCCGCCGGCCGCCTCAATGCGGTGGTGCAGGGCCTGATCCGCAAGGCGGCGGCGGACAGCAACGTCGACACCCCGTCCTCAGCGCCGCCGGCGCCAGCCGGTTTGCGCGCCTATCTGCTCCGCGAGACCGACAACGAGTACTCCACGTCGTACTACCTGGTTCCCCAGGAGATCGGGAAGGCGCTGAAGGATGCCAGGAACGCCGAAGCGTCCTGGGACATCCGGGAAGAAGGCGAAAGCTACGAGGCCCTCGGGTTCGGAGAGCGCTTCGGCACCGCCATGTCGGCCGCCAAGTTCGCGCTCGCACGAAACGTCACGGTCATCGAAGAGATCGAGCAGGCCTTCTTCTGAGCCTGGTGTCTGGTGCCACGTTTGCCAGCCGAACAGTAATCGCGCCGGACGCGAGAGGAGCTCAAATGCCACGAGTAAGCTGCGGTGTCGTGGTCACCGACGGTCGCCGCATCCTTCTCGGCCACAGCACCGGGAATCGGCATTGGGACATTCCCAAGGGGCAGGCCGAGGAGGGAGAAACCGAGTGCGATGCCGCGGCGCGCGAGCTGTTGGAGGAGACAGGGCTGCGCGCGAATCCCCACTGTCTCGTCCCCCTCGGACGGTTTCACTACAGGCGCGACAAGGACCTGAGCCTGTTTCTGATGCGCTGCAACCCGCTGCCCGAGCCGGCCGATCTGGTCTGCATCTCGACCGTTGATGACGCCGGCCGGCCTCCGTTCCCCGAATTCGACGGCTTCGTGCTGGCTGGCTGGGAAGACCTGCCGGCCTTGGTGACCTCCAGGATGGCAGAAAGACTGGCCGGCGTTCGCCGGCGCTGCCAACGGATCCTGGCTTCCGACGAACCCCTGGACTCCCGATCAGCTGGTGACGAAGACTGCGATCCAGCGCCGCTACGGGCCCACCAACCACAAGGCTGAGTATCGATGGTGTCCAAGCTACGCGATCTGATCGATGAAGACGGCGCGTGCACCCTGTCTGTCCAAGCGCTGGCTCAGCTCGCCGACCCGTTCAGCGAGGTCTGCTGGTCGAATGACCTGGATCGCCCGATAACGCGGGAGGAGATCCGGTCGGCGATCGACGTGAGTGATCTTTGCGCAGATCCGCTCGCGGAGACCTCTCGGCACACTCGCTCTGCGCATGCCTCCAGGATCGCGTGGTTCGTCGTACATGGATGGACCGACCCGATCAGCGTCGATGTCGGCGTCCCGGGCTATCCTGGATACCGGGCAGACGCCTGGGTCGTGACCGACGGCAACCATCGCTTCGCCGCCGCCCTCTATCGAGGCGATCCCACGATCGCCGCTGAGTTCGGTGGGTCGCTTTCCTTCGCTGAAGAGCTCCGCATCATCGTGTAGTGGGTTAAGATAAGCGCACAAGACACTGAAAAAAGGAATTATTGCGGAAAACCTCAGCGCTCGCATGAGTGGGAGATGGCGCTTGGACTCCCCTGTCGCCGGCTCAAGATCGGACCCCCTGGCGGTGCCTGCTGTTCGACCATCGATTTCAGAGAGGGGCCGGCTAGGCGGCGGCAATGCCGCCGCCTAGCGGATCAGAGGGAGCGTGAGGATCGAAAACTCGCACGTCTAAATCGCGAGTCCGATCAATACCCGGAGAGCTGTTACAGGAGCCGCGTTGGAGACCGAGGGGCACAAGCGCCAAGCTTGGAGGACGATAAGGCACTTGGCCGATGTCCAGACACAACAGGGCGATGGCGTTGTGAGATCCGAAGACTTGCGTTGGCCTCGCCGTGAATTCCGGCAAGGCGCTTTAGGGACCGTTGGAGAGCGGAGAGCGGGGCGCCCCTAGGGCGCCAATGAGTCAATGGTTCTAGAAACGCTGCTTGAGCTTCGAGGCGGCAGTATAAAGCCCATATCCGGCGAACCCGGTGATGACGACGGCCACGGCCAAGGTCCCACCGACCGGAAGACCGATCGCGATGCCGAACGCGGGGGCCAGGATTCCCATCCAACCATTCTCCTCATCCTCCAGCGGTGCCGTTCACCGCTAGCCTCCCTGATATGTGCAATCGAGCAAACTCGCGCAAGCAAGAAAATCACCTTGCAGCAGGAAGGCTGACCGCGGCAGGCGCCTGGGTCGGCGCCAACCATTCTCAGATGGCTCTGACCCATCCGCCCATCCCCGGCACGGCCGCGGCGCGAACAGAAGCCGAACTTCCCGCCTGGCACTTCCCTGCCCGTAAAACGAACCAGATTCCAGATAGACGATGCCCCGCAAGAACGGGCGCGAATAGGGACAAACCATCGAAAATAGTCCCGGAACAAGGGACACGGGATCCACCGCCTGACCGCTAGTGCAGGCGGTGGCTCCCCACCGTTCAGAAAAAATAGAAAATTACGGAGACCGAGATGACTCAGACGGCACAGCTGAATGCCAAGGCCATTCGCGCCACGCATATTCAGCAGGCATTCGATCTTGTCCATTCCTATTACGACGGGAACCACGACCTGATCCCCGACGGCAACAACGTCGTCGATTACAGCATCTCCCTGCTTCAGGGGAAGCTGACCAACATCGGCTACGGCCTCGCCAACAACACCCCGCAGATCGTGAGCGCCTACCTCGCCCGGCGCGGAGCCACCGGCAAGGCGCCGTTCGCCGCCAAAGACGCCGAGGAGCCGGCGCTGCAGCTCTACACGCTGGTTACCGGGCGCACCGCCGACCCGAACCAGGTGGCCGCCACGGCCCCCGCCGTCAACCAGAACAAGTCCGAGCAGGACACCCAGGAAACCGGCGCCACCAACGGTGCCCTCCCCGTCTCCGGCGCCGACACCAGCGACGCCGACAACGCAACCGACATCGCTTCGGAAACGGAGATCGCCGAGATGACCACCGCCGTCGCCACCAAGCCGGCTTCCGCCACCCCCGTCGCGACGCGTACCGCATCGCCGGCCGCGCCGACCTCGCAGCAGTTCCGCGGCAGCTTCGTGGATGTCGATTTCGACCAGGAGTCGATCGATTCCATCAACACCATCCTTCAGCAGGCGACCGGTGGTCGGGCGAAGTCCATCCTGGCGCTCGTCGAGGCCGTGCACGAGGCCGAGCTCGCGGTGTTCGAGCAGGCCAAGGCCATCGCGACCGGCACCGCCAAGCGTGATGCGCTGAAGGCCGGCGACATGGATCTCGCGGACAAGATCGAGTTCGGCCCCGTGCCGCTGTACAAGCCGAGCGGCCTGTCCACGCTGAAGGGCGAGGGCCCGAACGCCGTGGTGCTCGGCACCCTGCTGTCCGCCGCGACCACCAAGAAGATCGCGAGCCTGGACCAGGTCGTCGCCGCCCTCGCCGAGGCCGAGAAGCTCGCCACCGACAACTCCACCCAGCTTCGCCAGATCGTGCGGGACGTGCGCTCGCTGAGCCCGAAGGAGAAGCAGAAGGTCTCCGCCCACGAGGAGGCCGAGGACCTCGACTGCACCATCGTCATGCGGATGGCGTCGGACATCTTCAAGGACGCCTTCGGCCATTCGGCGCCGATCCTCGACTTCGAGATCGCGACCCTGGAGTGGAACGAGAAGCATCCGGACGTCCCGGAGGTCGACCAGAGCTTCCGCTTCTTCGCCCCGGTGCTGGCCGACGCCCTGGACAGCATGGTCCATGGCGAGATCTGCTGGATCTACGGCGAGTCGGGCTGCGGGAAGTCCGAGTTCTGGTCGCAGCTCGCGGCCCGGATCGGCTACCCCGTCTTCCGTCTGAACATGGACAGCCATCTGACCCGCGGCGACATCGTCGGCAGCAACCGCCTGGTCGCCGGCCCGAACGGCAACCCGATCATGGTCTTCGTCGAGGGCCTGGTGCCGCGCGCGCTGAAGATCCCGTCGGTGCTGCTGATCGACGAGATGGACCTCGGCGACCCCGAGATCATGCCGGTGCTCCAGCCGGTGCTGGAAGGCAAGGGCATCCGCCTGCTCGAGGACGCCGGCCGCTACGTGCGCCCGCATGAGCTGTCGCGCATCGCGGTCACCGCGAACACGATCGGTCTCGGCAGCCACAACCAGATGTACCTGAACGCTCACGAGCAGTCGGCGGCGACCCGCGATCGCATCGCGAAGTTCATCGAGATGCCGTACCTGCCGGCCGACAAGGAGCTCGAGGTCGTGATGCTCCGGGTGCCCGAGGCCGATCAGGCCTTCGCGGAGAAGGTGATCCAGCTGGCCAACAAGGTCCGCGAGGGCTACCGCCAGGGCAGCATCCACCAGGTCTTCTCGACCCGGACCGTGCTGCGCGCGGTGCGGCGTCACGCCAAGTTCGCGCCGCTCTACAACGACGACGAGAAGGCGGTGCTCTCGACCCTCGAGATCACGGTGCTGAACCGCTGCGATGCCACCTCGCATCAGGTCGTGAAGAACCTGGTCGACAACATTTTCTGAGCGCCTGTCTCGCTCTCCAACTCGACCCGCGGCCTTCGGG
>JGI25321J50212_10000945_pt1 | contig 27819 bp, 24 predicted proteins | sample AutmiccommuBRH23_FD_50212 | JGI IMG/M metagenome (IMG submission 50212)
CCGAAATTTCAATCCAGGAATTTGCCGGGTTCATTCTGGCAACCACAAATCTTGAGGTAAGTTACCTGAGTCCTTATATTTTTAATAGCATCAATCAAAACGAATTTCCCACCGATGATGTGAATATTGCCGTTTACCCNTCCTATCAGGATACCGGCCTGGGAAGTGTATACCTCGAATTGCAGGGCCCGGTCACATTTAAGAGAACCGAAAATGTTAGTCCATATGCCTTGTTCGGGGACATAAATGGGGATTACCAGGGGATGAAACTGCCTCCCGGAATCTACAACCTCCGTGCAACCCCTTACACGGGCCCCTACAGGCAGGGGGAGGCCGGACTAGGATATTCATATGATTTTGAGATCATTGAAGCCCCCGGCGAATTGAGTTTCGCGACCGACCCGGTTGTGGTACAGAAGATAACCCTCTGGCCAAATCCTGCATCCGATATTTCATCAGTAAATATTGATAATAAAACCGGAAGTTTCCAGGTTGTTTTATATGATTTTGGCGGTAGAAATATGGGTGAATTTTATGTGGCAGAACATGGGACAACCTCCCTGGATGTATCGCAACTGCAGAAAGGTATTTATTTCATGCGGTTCCGTAATCCTGAAAGTGAATTTACAGAAGTTCTGGTAATCAGGTAAGTATTTTCTTTTAGTTGGGTTTACAATCCTTTTCGTCACCAGTCGTATTCACTCCGCGGATTTATTAACTATGGTACTGCTCGCCTGGGCAGTAGCCATTACCACCAGGTCGGCGATATTTACATGCGGCGGACGGCTGATGACAAAATAGATAATCTCTGCCACATCCTCGGGCTTCAATGGCTGAAACCCCGCATAAACCATTTTTGCCTTCTCCTTATCCCCCTTAAACCGGACTTCACTGAACTCGGTTTCCACCATCCCGGGATTTACAGCCCCTACCCGGATCCCGTACTGGTTAAGGTCGATCCGCATTCCCTGGTTGATGGCATCCACGGCATGCTTGCTTGCACAGTATACATTGCCGCGGGGATATACTTCCTTCCCGGCCGTTGACCCGATATGTATGATATGCCCGGCGCGGCGGGCTATCATTTGAGGTAATACGGCCTTGGTTACATATAACAATCCCTTGACATTAATATCGATCATGGCATCCCAGTCGTCCAGGTTGCCCTCTTCAATCGGGTCGAGCCCATGCGCATTCCCCGCATTGTTGATCAAAACATCTACAGCGGAAAACCCGCCGGGCAGGGAGCCGATAGCATGAAACACGGCATCTTTGTCGCGAACATCAAAATCGAGGATGCAGACCTCTGTTTGTCCGGAGAGTTCATCCCTNAGTTGCTCAAGCCGATGGCGCCTGCGCCCGCATAGTACCAGGCGGAGCCCCCGGGTTGCCAGATAGCGGGCTGTAGCCCTGCCGATGCCACTGCTGGCCCCGGTGATCAATACTGTTTTCTTCATAATTCGTATAATTTACAAGCTCCATATGAGCCCTGGCGGTCGTTGGCGGCTCAAACAAGGCTTCCATTCCTTATCGCCCAAAATCCCATTGCGGGTGGGGCGGGTCCCGCTTGCATAATCAACCTGCCTTTCAAATGGATAATCCAGGGTTCTCCTCTGGGATCAAAAATCAGGAAATATTTGCAGAATATTGTCGGAACAAGGTATATTTCCGACCTGAATATTGTTGCGGGCACTGTTGTGAAAATATAAAATAAATCCCTTAAATCCTTCATAAAACTTGGGGCTTTGGAGTTTTTTTAACCAATCATTAACAGCCATTATATAAATTAATTTTGAATTTCGCCATAACAAGAAACCAACCTATTGAAACACAATTACTAAAAAAAATTTATGGAAGAGAATACGGCCGTAGATATTAGCGCGGTGAATGAGAAAATTGCCCAGGAAAGCGCTTTTATCGACCTGCTTATGCTGGAGATGAACAAGGCTATTGTAGGCCAGAAACACATGTTGGAACGCTTGTTGATAGGGCTGCTGGGGCGTGGGCATATTTTACTAGAAGGGGTGCCCGGCCTTGCCAAAACCCTGGCGATTACCACCCTGGCCAAGGCGCTTAAGGGCAGTTTCAGCAGGATTCAGTTCACTCCCGACCTTCTGCCTGCCGATGTCATAGGTACCCTGATCTACAATATCAAAGAAAACGACTTTTCGATAAAAAAAGGTCCGATTTTTGCAAATTTCGTCCTTGCCGATGAGATCAACCGTGCCCCGGCCAAGGTACAGTCGGCCCTGCTGGAAGCCATGCAGGAGCGGCAGGTTACCATAGGTGACGAGACCTTTCCGCTGAACCCTCCCTTCCTGGTTCTGGCAACCCAGAACCCGGTGGAACAGGAAGGTACCTACCCGCTTCCCGAAGCCCAGATTGATCGTTTTATGCTGAAAACGGTGATCGACTATCCCAAGATGAACGAGGAACAACTCATCATCCGCCAGAACCTGATGGGGGGCGTGGAACAGGTAAAACCGGTGGTTTCCATGGAACAGGTGCTGAGGGCCCAGGCGGCAGTCAGGGAGGTTTATATGGACGAGAAGATCGAAAAATATATCCTGGACCTGGTCTTTGCCTCCCGATATCCTGAAAAATACGGTCTTGGCGAGCTGAAACCTCTGATCAGTTTCGGGGCTTCGCCAAGGGGAAGTATCAATATGGCCCATGCTGCCAAATGCTATGCCTTTATAAAAAGGCGGGGCTATGTCGTGCCGGAGGACGTGAGGGCAGTGGTCCACGATGTGCTGCGCCACAGGATAGGCATAACTTACGAGGCTGAAGCAGAAAACATTACTTCCGAAGAAATAATCAACCGGATCGTAAACGAGATTGAAGTCCCTTAAAGCTTCGATTGGTGGTTGCTGAAGGTTCAAAGGATCCTTTGGGCTATAACTTTAACCCCTGAACCCGGATGGATACCAAGGAATTACTTAAGAAAGTTCGCAAAATAGAAATTAAGACCCGCCGTCTTTCCGACCATATTTTCGGCGGCGAGTACCATTCTACCTTCAAGGGGCGGGGGATGACCTTCAGTGAGGTTCGCCAGTACCAGTTCGGCGACGATGTGCGGTCTATAGACTGGAATGTTACCGCACGATATAACGAGCCATTTGTAAAAGTCTTCGAGGAAGAAAGGGAATTAACCATGATGCTGCTTGCCGATATCAGCGGTTCAGAACTCTTCGGAACAGCGAACCAGTTTAAAAAGGAGATCATAACCGAAATATCAGCTACCCTTGCCTTCTCTGCCCTGCAGAACAACGATAAGGTTGGGCTGATATTATTTTCAGATGAAGTGGAACTTTTCATCCCCCCGAAAAAGGGGAAAAGCCATGTCCTCAGGATTATCAGGGAGCTGCTGGAATTTCACCCTAAAAGCCGGAAAACCGATATCTCAGGGGCCTTGAAATTCCTCACCAACGTCATGAAAAAGAAGGCCATTGTTTTTGTGCTCTCCGATTTCATTGCAGAGGATTACGGACAAACGCTTAAGATCACGGGGAACAAACACGACGTAACGGGCATACGTGTTTATGACGCGCGGGAGGAAGAAATTCCCAACCTGGGGGTTGTGCAGATGATGGACGCGGAAACGGGGAAACTTCAGCTTGTGAATACGCAATCCGCCCAGGTGAGGTTTGCTTATGAGCGTTATCACAGGGAACGACTGGAATACTTCAGGGACAGCTTTACCAAGGCCGGCTGTGGGGTCCTGAATTGCAGGGTAGATGAAAGTTATGTTAAAAAGCTGCTGGGCTATTTTAAACAAAGAGGATGATTAGATGAAAAGGAGGATTCGGGATAAAGAGTTAAGGCTTTTGTGGTTCGCGGGCAGGGTCCTGCCGGTCCTCTTGCTGTTGTTTATCCTGCCGCTCCGGGCACAGGACCTGCCCAGGGTCGTTTCTGAAGCAGATACCACCATCATAAAAATCGGCGAACAGGTACGTTTTAAGGTAACAGTGGAGGCGGATAGCGCCGCCACGGTAATTTTCCCCGAAGGGCAAACCTTCTCCCCGCTCGAAACCGTGGAAGCCTACAAAACAGATACCACGCTGAGGAACAACAGGATGACCCTTCAGAAAATATATGCCCTTACCCAGTTTGACTCGGGCACCTACCTGCTTCCAACCCAAAGGATTGAGATTAACGGCCAGGGTTATTTTACCGATTCGCTGCTGGTTCATGTAGCTACCGTTCCGGTAGATACGCTTACCCAAAAGATGTACGACATAAAACCGCTCATGGAAGTTGAGCGCAGCTATGCCGAAACCTGGAAAATTGTTCTTATGGTGCTGCTGGGCCTGCTTTTAGCCGGCGGACTTGTATATTGGTTCTTCTTCAGGAAAAAACCACTGACCGAGGAAGAAAAAGCCGCCCTCCTGCCGCCTTATGACCGTGCCCTGATGGAATTGAAACGCCTGGAGCATTCCAAATACCTGATTCAGGATGATTTTAAGCAATATTATACGGAACTAACAGCTATCGTACGCTCCTACCTGGAAGAAGATGTGCATGTTACAGCATTGGAAAGCACCACGGCACAGCTTATAGATAAGTTGCAATTGCTGAAGGATGCCGGGCAACTTAAACTTGATGACCAGACAATCGTACAGTTTAAGAAGATCCTCGAAACCGCAGACCTGGTAAAATTCGCCAAATCCAAACCTGCAACAACCGCAGCGGAACAGGACCGTAAAGCGGTTGAAGAACTTGTTATAAGGACCCATGAAGCCTTGCCAGAACCTACGGAGGAAGAATTGGAGCAACAGGAGGAATCCCAGGCAATAAAACGCCGCCAAAAACAAAAGCGTAAATACGCGCTTGCCGCTGCCGCCGTATTTGGCCTTCTGCTGTTGGGCGGAGGGATGGCAGTTGCATATTACGGTTTCGGCTATGTGCGCGACAGCGTCTTTGGGCATCCCAGTAAAACTTTACTTGAAGGCGAATGGGTGAACAGCAGTTATGGCTATCCGCCCATTAACCTGGAGACTCCAGAAGTATTGCTNCGTGAACCTACAAACCTTGCTGCTGCGGCCCAGGCGGGGNTCAAGGAAATGATGGAGTTTGAATATTCAAGTCCGGAAAATTGGTTTGTCGTAGGTGCTGCCAGCATGACATTGAACCAGCAGGATGATCCCGATTACGATACGGCAGTTGAAAATGTCCTCCGGGAGTTTGAAAAAAAGGGCGCCAGGAATATCATAACCAAGCAGGAAGAGTTTACGACGCTTACCGGCATTACGGGAATAAAGGTATACGGGAGCGGGACTTTTTTCGCCGAGGGCTCCAAAACCCCGGTTAAAGGCCAGTATGCAATTTACCTGTTCGGAGGGAAGGGTTTCCAGCAACGGGTGCTGGTCTCCTGGGAGGAGGAAGACCCGTACGCGGCCGAAATGGCAGAGCGGATTACCAAATCAATAGATGTTAAAACACAGGTGTAGATGTTTGAGAATATCGAATTTGCAAATCCCCGGTTTTTCTGGTTGCTGCTTTTGCTGCCGCTGGCTTTGCTTTGGTATATCCTGAAACATAAACAAGCTGTCCCTTTCCTCAGGATCTCCAGTACCAGCGGGTTTAAGGGGGATTCACTACTGACCCGCCTGAAGCCCGCGCTTTTTGCTTTGCGTCTGCTGGCACTGGCTGCCATTATTGTAGCTATGGCACGGCCGCAGACTGAAGACATCTCGACCCGCACCAAAACTACCCGTGGGATCGATATTGTCATGGCAATCGACGTTTCCTCCAGTATGCTGGCAAGAGACCTGAAACCCAACCGCCTCTCTGCATTGAAGGAAGTGGCGGCCGATTTTATCCGCAAACGGCCCAATGACCGTATCGGCCTGGTGGCCTATGCCGGCGAGAGCTATACCAAAACCCCTATTACCAGCGATAAATCCATAGTACTCAATGCCCTTAGGGAAATTACCTATGGCCAGCTGAATGATGGAACGGCCATTGGTATGGGGCTGGCTACATCGGTTAACCGCCTGAAGGAAAGCAAGGCAATCAGTAAAGTGATTATCCTGCTTACCGATGGGGTAAACAATTCAGGGTTTATTGAACCCCGGACAGCAGCCGACCTGGCCGTGGAATTCGGAATCAAAACCTATACCATTGGCCTGGGGACCAATGGCAACGCCCTGTCGCCTATTGCCTACAACCCGGATGGTTCTTTCCGTTATGGCATGAGACAGGTGGAGATTGATGAAGAGCTGCTGAAAGATATAGCAAACCTAACCGGGGGCCAGTATTTCAGGGCCACAGACAATGAGAAACTGGAAGCTATCTACGACGAAATCAACAAGCTCGAAAAAACCGAAATAGAAGAATTTAAATATTACAGGTACGAGGAAAAATTCAGGTCCTGGGTATTGCTGGCGGGCGTATTGCTTTTGCTGGAATGGTTATTGCGGCATACGCTTTACAGGAGTTTTATTTAGGTATATCCGGGCTGAAAGCTATTGGCCCTTAAGATATGATTCAGTTAGACGAAAAAATATATTTTTACCTGTTGGCTGTCATCCCTCTGATGATCGCGCTCTTTATTGCCCAGCAGTTGTGGAAAAAAAGGGTGCAGAGGCGGTTTGCGGATCCGCGGCTGCTGAAGCGGCTCGCCCCTGAAATGTCGCAATTCAAACCGGGGCTGAAATTACTGTTTCTACTTGCCGGGCTGGCTTTTCTGATCCTCGGCCTGGTGAACCCGAAAATTGGTACCAGACTGGAAACCATCAAACGGGAAGGGGTTGACATTGTATTCGCGGTGGATGTTTCCAAAAGCATGCTTGCCGAGGATATTGCCCCCAATCGCCTGGAGAAGGCAAAACGCCTGGTCTCGGAGATTATAAATTCACTGGCAAGCGACCGGATCGGGATAATAGCCTACGCGGGACAGGCATTTCCGCAGTTGCCCATTACAACGGATTACGGGGCAGCAAAAATGTTTCTCCAAAGTATGAATACAGACATGTTGTCTTCACAGGGAACTGCCATAGGGGATGCCATCGAACTTGCATCGACATATTATGACGATGCCGAACAAACCAACCGGGTCCTGTTTATTGTATCGGATGGTGAGGACCATTCGGAAGGTTCCGTGACGGATGCCGTGGAACTGGCTGTTGAAGAAGGCGTACAAATTTTTACCATCGGAGTGGGCACGGCAAAAGGAGGGCCCATCCCCATAAAACGGAATGGTGTGGTTGAAAGCCTGAAAAAAGATTCCGAGGGGCAGGTGGTCATCACCAAACTCGATGAGGCCATGCTCTTGCAAATAGCGGAAGAAGGCAATGGAGAATACATTAACGGTACGAGCACGGAAAAGGCGGTAGCGTATATAAAGGACCAATTGAACCAGATGGATAAGAAGGAATTCGAAGCCAAGCAATATGCGGAATACAAGGACCAGTTTCAATGGTTCCTCGGGATAGGGCTGCTGTTGCTCTTCCTGGATATTTTCCTCCTTGAACGAAAAACACAATGGCTGAAGAAACTGGACCTCTTTAATGAAAAAGAAGAAATATAAAATGAAGAAGATAGTTCTGTTACTTATGGTATTCACCGCCGCCCTTCACGCTCAGGAACCGGGCAAGGAGGCGCAGGAAGCACTTGAAAAATCCAGGAAGATCACCTGGGAGGCCAACGTGGATCTGGAAGAAGACCAGTTTGTAAGTGCGGAAGCCAAATACAGGCGTGCCATTTCGGGCAGCAGTGAAAATTCCGTGGCCCCCTATAACCTTGGGAATGCCCTTTACGAACGGGAAAGCTATAATGAGGCTTTCGGCCGTTTTAAACAGGCGGGGGAAACGGCTCCCGACAAGAGCGGTAAACACAGGGCCTTTCACAATATGGGCAATGTGTTTATGAAAAACAAGGAGTATGAAAAGGCCGTTGAAGCATATAAGGAAGCCCTGAGGAACAACCCCGCCGATGAGGAAACGCGGTATAACCTAGCCCTGGCAAAGGAAATGCTGAAAAAGCAACAGAACGAAGACCAGAAGAACGAAGACCAGGAAAACGAGGACCAGAAAGATCAGAAAGAAGAAAACAAGGACCAGCAGGATCAGGGCGATAAGGAAGACGAGAATAAGGAGAAGCAGAACCAGGACCAGAAAAAGGATGAGGGAGACCAGGGCGAACAGGAAAAGGAAGAAAACAAGCAGGGAGAAGGTGACGAAAGCCAGGACCAACAGCCCCAGTCTCCGGACGATGGGGAGGTGCAGCCGCCAAGGCCCAACCAGTTATCCCCCCAGCAGATCCAGAACCTGCTGGAAGCCATGCAGAACGAGGAGCGCAAGGTCCAGGAAAAACTCGATGCCCAGAAAGTTAAAGGAGTACCGGTAAAAAGCAAGAAGGATTGGTGAAGCCCGTGTTAGTAACATACCTGTTTTGGGTTTTAGGCTGTCTTTTTCCGCAGGCCGGGGCATACGCACAGGACAAAGAGACCGTAACCTTTGAGGTAAACCTCAGCAAAGACAGGCTGGGGATCAATGAACGCCTCCGGGTAGATTTTACCATGAACCGGGACGGCGACAACTTCAGTCCGCCAAATTTTGAAGGGTTCCGTGTTCTTATGGGGCCTTCCCAGTCTATTAGCTCTTCATGGATCAACGGGGTCCGAAGTTACTCAAAGACGTATTCCTATACGCTGGCACCCACAGCAAGGGGCACCTTCACAATCGCCCAGGCAACCATAGTGATAGACGGGCAAACCTACAAGTCCCTGCCAAAAGAGGTGGAGGTAACTGCAGCGGTAGACAAGCCCAGTGATGAAATGTCGGTTGATGATCTGGCTGACGAAAGCCTGCACCTGGTGGCCGAAGTATCCAAGACCAATCCCTATCTCAATGAAGCCATTAGCGTGGTCTATAAACTGTATGTGAGCCCTTCCATAACGGTTTCTAACTTTCGGCCGCTCGACAACCCCACCTACAATAATTTCTGGAGCCAGGATATGCCTGTGACGCGGTACGACGTGCAGAACGGAACTTTTGAGGGAAAAAGTTACCGCTATGTAGTGCTCAAACGGGTGGTCCTTTACCCCCAGAAAGACGGGGAACTGGAAATAGAGCCGCTTTCCCTTGATGTAACGGTGGATGTCCCCACCAATAAGCGCGATTTTTTTGGTGGCCGGGTGTACACCCAGACTAATAAAACGGTTTCTGCAGGCCGGCGCACCATTAATGTGAAGCCCCTGCCCGCTGAAGGGAAACCCTTAAACTTTAGCGGGGCGGTTGGGGATTTTGAATTTACGGTTGAAGCCACCAAAACGGAACTTAACGCCTCCGAATCGCTGCAGGCGATCGTTGAGGTAAGGGGGAAGGGAAACCTTAAATTGTTCCAGTTACCGGAACCCAGCCTTCCCGGCTCACTGGAGGTTTATGACCCCGAGTTTAAGGAGAATGTCCGCACTGCTCTCTCGGGGATGCAGGGTGTTGTGAGCAACAGCTATACTATTATCCCTTCCTTCCGGGGGAAATACCCCATCCCGCAGGTCTCTTTCAGTTATTTTGACCCGGAGAAGGAAACGTACCATACCATTACCTCCGATGAAATCATGATAAACGTGGTGGACGGGCCGGTAGCAGGGACAGCCGCAGGAACACCGGGAGCCGTTGCTCCGGGCAGGCAGCCCGTTGTTGCTGCGGGCAGCCAGTTCCATTTCATTAAATTGCAACCCAACCTGACAGCCAAAGAGAGCAACCCGTTTTTCGGCAGCCGGGCCTTTTACCTTTGGCTGCTTACACCTTTGTTGCTTATCCCGCTGGCTGTACTATTTGGAAAGAAAAGGGAAGCCATTGCCAGCGATGTGGCAGGAAACCGGATTAAAAAAGCCAACAAACTGGCGCGGAAATATCTTTCCAGGGCCAAACGGGAACTTGGCAATAAAGAAGCTTTTTACATCGCCCTCGAAAAGGCGTTGCACAATTACCTTAAAGCCAAACTGAAAATCGAGACCTCTGAGTTCAGCAAGGATAAAATTGCTTCCTTACTGTCTGAAAGGCAGGTGGATAATGCCACCTCTGAAGGTTTTATCGGCTTGCTCGCCAATTGCGAAATGGCACGTTACAGCCCATTTTCAAATGTACAGATGCAACAGGATTACGATAGGGCCAGTGAAGTGATTTCGTCAATGGATAAACAACTTTAAGTATGAAAAAGTGGATTTGCTGCATGCTGATGGTTGTTTCCTGGAACCTGATTGCCCAGGAAGATGCCCTGTTCAAAAATGCCACCACAGATTACAACGAGGGCAGGTATGAAGAGGCAGCAGCCAAATACGAGGAAATCCTGGAGGGCGGGAAACATTCGGCTGCCCTGTATTATAACCTTGGCAATACGTATTATAAGTTAAACCGTATAGCCCCCAGCATCTACTATTACGAAAAAGCCCTTTTGCTGGATCCCGGCGATCCTGAAATAAGGAATAACCTCGCCTTCGCGAAGAACATGACCCTCGATGATATCGCGGAAGTTCCCCAGACCGGCCTTAGCCGGTTGCTTGAGCGAACTACAGGGCTTATGACCTTCGACCAGTGGGCATATCTGGCCGTTGTCTTCATTTTTCTGTTTGTCTTTCTTTACATAGCCTACTACTACCTTCGCTACGCCACCCAGAAGCGCCTGGCATTTATTACCAGCCTGGTATTCCTGTTTCTCTCGCTTTTCGCACTTGTTTTTGCATATATCCAGTTCAATAACTTCAAGGCAGAGCAGCCGGCAATTATTTTTGCCCCGGAAGTTGCCGTAAAATCGGAGCCTAATGACCGTAGTGAAGCAGCCTTTGTATTGCATGAGGGCACTAAGGTACAGGTGCTTGAACAGCTTAATGAATGGAAGCGAATACAGTTGGCCGACGGTTCAACAGGGTGGATTCCTCAGGACGCCCTGAGGGTGTTAAAGGATTTTTAATAATTCTTTAACCCTATTTCAGGAGAATCCTGTTATTTTTGTTGTTGCAGCTAACCGCGTATGAAATTAACTATTACACTTGGTTTACTGGCGTTCTGGGTTTTTGCCCTCGTAACCCCTTCCATGATCANCCTTATTGAGAAGAATGAAAACACCTTTGTTTTCAACCTCAACGAAGAGGAGCAAAAGGAAAATGTAAGCCTGGATTCCTTCGCAAAGCAGCTGCCGAGACAATCCCAGTTTGGACTTTACTTTTTACCTCAGCAGACCAAAAGTTCAGATTTGTTTTATCTTATCTCTATCCCCCATCCACATCTGGATATTGTATTGCCTCCCCCCGAACGGCTTGCCTGAAACAGGCTCCGCCTATAATTTATTCTCATTATCCTATTTAAAAACCCTTCCCTTTTTATAATTTGGGAATGGTTTCAATGAATTGGCTGTTATGCCGGCAATTGTATGCCGGCTGTAAAATATTCTCGAACGAACTAATAAGGACATATATATATCATGGATTTGAAATCTGTATTTGAAAATAATGCGAAGTGGATCAGCCAGAAATTAGGTGCCGACAAGGATTACTTTGAAAACCTGGGAAAGGGACAAAACCCTGAACTCCTATATATCGGTTGTTCAGACAGCCGGGTAACGGCCGAAGACCTCATGGGCCTGGGCCCGGGGGAAGTGTTTGTACACAGGAACATTGCGAACATGGTAATCAGCATAGACCTCAATGTGATGTCGGTAGTCAACTATGCGGTAGAACATCTTAAGGTAAACCATGTTGTGGTTTGCGGGCATTATGCCTGCGGGGGGGTGAAGGCAGCCATGCAGTCTGCAGACCTGGGGATCCTCAATCCGTGGCTAAGGAATATCCGCGATGTCTATAGGATCCACCGTAACGAACTCAATGGTATCGAGGATGAAGAAAATCGATATGACCGCCTGGTGGAATTGAATGTCCAGGAACAGTGCGTGAACCTGATTAAAACAGCCGCTGTCCAGAAAGCATACAGGGACCGGGGCTTAACCGTTCATGGCTGGGTTTTCGACGTGCACAGCGGGAAGCTGATTGACCTGAAAATCGATTTTGAGCGCATCCTCAGAAACATTATGGAAATCTACCACCTGGATTAAGGCAAACCAATACAAAATGCCCTGATGGGCTCCTAAGGAACTATAATTACAATATGTTATGAAAGATCTTTTTAAGCACTTCAAAGGCGACCTTTTTGGTGGGATTACCGCCGGAATTGTGGCATTGCCCCTGGCCCTAGCCTTTGGTGTAAGTTCCGGCCTTGGGCCCACCGCCGGGCTTTATGGTGCTATATTTATCAGCTTTTTTGCCGCTCTCTTCGGGGGCACCAATACCCAGATTTCGGGCCCAACAGCCCCGATGACGGCAGTTAGTATGGTAATTGTAGCAGGAATTGTCGGCGTTTACGAGGGCGATCTCAGCAAAGCCTTACCAGCCATCCTCACGGTTTTCCTACTTGCCGGTATTATGCAGGTAGGGCTTGGGTTTTTAGGCCTGGGGAAATATATTAAATATATTCCTTATCCTGTGGTCTCCGGTTTTATGACGGCCATTGGGGTTATTATCCTCATTACCCAAATCCTGCCGGCTGTTGGGTATTATCCGAGGGAAGATTCCGAATTGGTAAATAAGTTCAGGCCACAGGCCGAGGAAGTTATCCTGGAGAATATCCTCCGGGAGGAAGCGGGCGAAGGAATCCTCGTCCTGGAAGATTTCGAGGAAACTATTAAAAGGGCGGGTGAAACCACGGAAGAAGATATCCTGAAAGAATCAAAAGCACTCGCTTCCAGCGAAGCAGCCGGCGTAACAGGTGCCATCAGGGTATTCCCAAGGGCACTTCAAAACATCAACTGGCTCGAATTAATACTCGCCCTGTCCACCATTGCCATTATTTATGGGTTTAAACGGATAACAACAACGATCCCAAGTACCCTGGTGTCGCTGATCCTGGTTTCAGGTGTAGCCTACGGCTTTGGCCTGGATTACCGGCCTATTGAAAGGATCCCCGAAGGCCTGCCTATCCCCAACCTTGAGATAATAACCCAGTTCAGGCTGGGCGCAGTTACGCCCTATATCTTCACTGCGTTTACCCTTGCGCTGTTGGGAGCAATAGATTCGTTACTGACTTCGGTTGTGGCCGATAACATGACGAAGACCAGACATAACCCCAACAAGGAATTGATAGGCCAGGGAATCGGCAACAGTATAGCCGCGATCTTTGGGGGTATCCCCGGGGCGGGAGCTACCATCCGAACAGTGGTTAACATTAAGTCGGGTGGAAAAACCAGACTCTCCGGTATGATCGCCGGCGTTTTATTGCTTGTTATACTCCTTGCACTAGGGCCGGTGGCATCGCAAATCCCGGCCGCCGTCCTCGCGGGGATCCTGATTACAGTGGGGATAGGGGTCATGGATTATAAAGGGTTGAAGGCTATCCCGTCATTGCCAAAAGATTTGAGAATAGGGCCACTAAAGGCCAGCTCCGAAGTCATTATCATGCTGGTCGTCCTTGTACTGGCATCCACATGGAACCTGGTGTATGCCGTGGGAGTCGGACTTATAATCGCTTCCCTGATGTTTATGAAGAAAATGGGCGACCTTACTGCTGAGCGGTCCGATGTGAAACCCCTTGTTAAGGAAAAGGCCTGGGCGGATGAGCATGAATTTCCCAAAAAACTAAAGGAAGAGGTTTTTATCAAACATATCAAAGGGCCTTTGTTCTTTGGTTCTACTAGTGATTTCCTCAATCTGGCCAAACAGATTCCTGAGACAGCCACNGCCGTGATNATCCGTATGGGCAGGATGCAATATATAGACCAGTCCGGGNTNTATGCGCTGGAGGATGTGCTGGTAGACCTTAAAAAATCCAACGGGATGAAGGTTTTACTCGTGAATGTACTGCCCCAGCCAAGGTATATGATGGAACGCATCGATATAATCCCGGACCTGATCCCCGAGGAGCATATCTTCGATTCCTTCAGGGCCTGCACGGAATGGGTCAAAGAAAATATCCGGGATACATACGATACGATCCCGGCCCGCGACGAACTGGCGGTTAAAAAATAAGCAGTTTGCCTGATTCTGTCTGAGATTGTGTTCCAACATGCTTAAAAATCTTAAATTTGCCTCTCCGCGCGTGCTTTAGCATTGCCGGAGGGGCTTTTTTATACAAGCAAACCAGCAGGAACCAAATGATAGACCAGATCAAAAACCATATTGCAGAGGTTTCGGTATTTACCGCAGACAGCCCGGAAGCCGTTGAAGCATTCCGTATAAAGTACCTGGGGAAGAAAGGACTGCTGAATACGTTCTTCAGCGAGTTTAAAAATGTTCCGGCTGAAGAAAAGAAAAACTTCGGCCAGGCTATCAATGAATTGAAAACGGCTGCTACAGAAAAGGTGCAGGCCCTGAAAAATTCCCTGGAGGCCAATAAAACACAAAAAAAGGTGTACGGCGACCTCAGCAGGCCGGCGGAACCACTGGAACTGGGAGCACGCCATCCGGTTTCCATCGTCAAAAACCAGATTATTGATATCTTTTCAAGGATTGGTTTTAATGTGTCAGAAGGGCCGGAAATCGAAGACGACTGGCATAATTTTACAGCCCTAAACCTTCCAGAGCACCATCCTGCCAGGGATATGCAGGACACCTTCTATATTCAAACGGACCCGGATCTTTTGCTTCGCACCCATACTTCTTCGGTCCAGGTACGGTATATGGAACAAAACCAACCGCCCATCCGAACAATTTCGCCTGGCAGGGTATACCGGAATGAAGCCATCTCGGCACGATCGCACTGTTTTTTCCACCAGGTGGAAGGGTTATATATCGATAAAGGGGTATCGTTTGCAGACCTGAAGCAAACCTTGCAATTCTTTACTACCGCCCTNTTCGGGAAATCCAGGATACGATTNAGGCCTTCCTATTTTCCCTTTACGGAACCAAGTGCCGAAGTTGATGTTTACTGGGGCCTTGANACCGAAACGGACTATCGCATGACCAAAGGTACCGGTTGGCTTGAAATCATGGGTTGCGGCATGGTGGATCCCAATGTGCTGCTTAACTGCCATATAGACCCCAGGCAGTATTCGGGTTTTGCATTCGGGATGGGCATCGACCGTATTGCCCTGCTGTTGCACCAGATTTCCGATATCCGCCTGCTTAGTGAGAACGACATCAGGTTCCTGGAACAATTCAGGAGTGCCCTGTAAATTGGCCACACTTCCCTGATCCCGTTTACAGCTTTATCCCATATCATTAATGGCGGGCTATACTAAAGAAAAATCTGTACTTTTATGCCGGGTTTTTTCAGCCTGAAAAATCCCGCCATCTGGCAACGCGGCCTGTATCCAATTAATTTTTATGACCGCGGAGCATAATCGCTCCGGATTCAGCGGGCATGTGAAAGCCCTGAAACATTAATGGTAATGAAAATCATCCAGATAACTATATCAAACGCTACTGCTTCGCTCAGGGAAAAAACTCTTTCACTTTTTTTTATGGGGCTCCTCTGTGTCAGCTGCGGGGATGAAAAGGCCAATGACCAGGCCGTGGGCCCCGCCACTTATCCAACCGTCAGGGTCGAAAAAAGGTCGGTAGAGCAGGTAATACGTTATCCTGCTGCGATTGAAGGGGTAGTTAACAGCCAGGTTCGGGCAAAAGTCCCTGGCTATATACAAAAAGTACTGGTAGATGAAGGGCAGTTTGTGAAGCAGGGACAACCCCTTTTTAAACTGGAAACCCAGAGCCTTTCCAGGGATGCGGATGCGGCAGCGTCGAGGGTCCGTGTGGCCCAGGTGGAAGTNGACAAACTGGAGCCTTTGGTGGCCCGGGATATAATCAGTCCNGTACAGCTTGAAACCGCGAAAGCCAACTTGGCGCAGGCAGAANGCAATTATCAGAGTATCAGGGCAAACATAGGTTATTCCAATATCAGCAGTCCCGTAGATGGGGTTGTGGGAACCATCCCTTACAGGGCCGGCAACCTGGTAAGCGCCCAGGATGCGGTGCCGCTGACTACGGTTTCCAGGATAGACAAGGTGTATGCGTATTTTTCGATGAATGAAAAGGACTTCATTTCCTTCATACGGGAACGTGAAGCCGAAAGCCTTCATGCCATGGTAGCTAAAATGCCTCCGGTAAGGCTGCAGCTGGCAGATGGCTCCGAATATGAACATGAAGGGATCATAGAAACCATAAGCGGATCGGTAGACCCTAATTCGGGAACCGTTCGCTTCCGGGCCACCTTCCCGAACCCCGGCGGCTTGTTGCGGAATGGCAGCAGCGGTACCATTATCCTCACCAAGAGGCTCGAAGATGTACTGGTGGTGCCCGCCCTTTCGACCTTTGAACAACAGGGGCAAACATTTGTATACCTGGTGGTAAATGATTCCCTCAAAGCCAAAAGCATCGATGTACTGGCTGAAACACAAGGACTGACAGTACTGCAGGGGTTAAACGAAGGTGACGAGATCCTTGGCATGGGCGTTGGGAAGGTACGCCCGGGGGCAAGGATTGTTCCACAGCCGACCGCAATTGATAGTATTGTCCAGTCCTTCGATCAGGTTTTTAAATAAGATGACGTTAAAAGTATTTATCGAAAGGCCGGTTCTTTCTACGGTAATCTCCATAATTATCGTGCTTCTGGGTATCCTGGGCCTGGCAACCCTGCCGGTAACCCAATATCCCGACATAGCCCCGCCCACGGTACAGGTATCTGCCAACTACCCGGGGGCCAATGCGGAAACCATCCTGGAAAGTGTGGTCATCCCCATTGAGGAACAAATCAACGGGGTGGAAGGGATGACCTATATTACTTCCTCAGCCAGTAACAGCGGGAGTGCCAATATCAGCGTTTTTTTTGAACAGGGGGTGAATGCGGATATTGCCGCGGTAAATGTGCAGAACAGGGTTGCCCGGGCAAACGCACTTCTGCCGGCCGAAGTAATCAGAGCGGGGCTTACCACCCAGAAACAGCAGAGTTCGGCCCTGATGTACGTAGCCCTGTATTCTACGAATCCCGACTATGATGATACCTTCGTCCAGAACTACCTTAACATCAATGTTAAACCTGAGATCGAGCGGATCAAGGGGGTTGGTGCCGTAAACGTATTCGGCGCCAAGGATTATTCCATGCGCATATGGATAGATCCTGCGAAACTAGCCGCTTACGGCCTGAATACCTCAGACGTCGTGAACGCCATCAGCGAGCAAAGCCAGGAGGCGGCTGCAGGGTCCCTTGGGCAGAATTCCGGGAATTCCTTCGAATATGTCATCAAGTACAAAGGCAGGTACAAAACCGAAGCGGAATATGAGAATATTATCATTAAAGCCCTTGATAACGGGCAGTTTCTCAGCTTAAAGGATGTTGCCACNGTAGAGCTGGACGCTTTCTCCTACAGTTCGCTCTCCAGGTCGCAAGGCAACCCCGGGGTAAATTTCGGTATCTTTCAGACCCCGGGATCCAATGCCCAGGAAATCATTGAAAGGCTGTACGTTGAACTCGACCGCCTCGAATCCCAGTTCCCTGAAGGGATTCATTACCTGATAAACTACGATACAAACAAATTCCTCACGGCTTCGATGAACAAGGTGCGCTCTACCCTTGTGGAAGCCTTCCTTCTGGTTTTCCTGGTGGTCTTCCTGTTCCTGCAGGACCTGAAGTCTACCCTGATTCCGGCGATTGCCGTCCCTGTTTCCATCATCGGCACCTTTTTCTTTATGGGGTTGTTCGGGTATTCCATCAATTTACTGACCCTTTTTGCCCTGGTGCTGGCTATTGGGATTGTTGTTGATGACGCCATTGTGGTAACAGAAGCTGTACACTCAAAGCTGGAGGAAGGGTATACCTCNGCAAAATCGGCAACCCATGCTGCGATGAGTGAAATCAGCGGGGCCATCATCTCGATTACCCTCGTCATGGCGGCAGTTTTTATCCCGATTACTTTTATCCAGGGGCCTTCAGGGGTATTTTATGAACAATTCGGCTTAACCCTGATAGTGGCCATCCTTATCTCGGCGGTAAATGCCCTCACCCTGAGCCCGGCCCTCTGCGCGGTTTTCCTGAAACCTCACAAGGAGGGGGAAAGAAAACGTAACTTGTTACAGCGCTTTTACAAGGCATTCAATGCGGCATTTGAGGCCACAACCAAAAAGTATACAAACGCCCTCGGGTTCCTGGTAAAGAACCGGTGGATAACCGGCCTGTTGCTGTTACTAGCCATTGCCGCCATCTTTTGGGCCGACAGGACAACTCCTTCCGGATTCGTTCCCAGTGAGGACCGCGGGGTAATTTTTGTAAATATTGAACTCCCCCAGGGCGCATCCCTGGACCGAACCTTTGCCTTTACAGAAGAACTTTTCCAGATTACCAGTAAAATTGAAGGGATCCGCACGTCTTCCCTGATCAGCGGCCGGAACTTTTTCTCCGGTGCAGGAAGTTCATATGCCCTGGGGTTCCTGAACCTGGAAGACTGGGAAGAAAGGGATACGGAGGCCACTTCCATTGAAGGGATCATTGCCCGACTGAATGAGAAAACGGCAGGCCTGGCCGATGCCAGGATTACATTTTTCACCCCGCCAAGTATCCCGGGTTTCGGGGCGGTTGAAGGATTTGAAATGAATATCCTCGACCGTTCTTCAGGGGAGCTGAAAGACCTTGACGAGGCCGTGAACAATTTTGTTGCAGCCCTGGTACAACGGCCCGAAGTTGCCTTTGCTTCCAATTCCTTCAGTACCAATTTTCCTCAACTGCAAATGGATATAAACATCCCTAAGGCCAAAGAAGCAGGGGTTGCCATCAGTAGTATCCTCAGTACGCTTCAGGGTTATATCGGCGGGTTTTATGCGGCTGATTTCAGCCGTTTCGGAAAACAGTACAGGGTTTTTGTACAGGCTAAGCCCGAAGACAGGACCAGGCAGGAAAGCCTTAACAGTATGTTCGTAAGGAATGAAGACGGGGTAATGGCGCCCGTATCGGAATTTGTTACGCTGACCCGCGTTTATGGGCCACAGACGGTTAACCGTTTTAACTTGTTTAACTCGGTGAGCGTTAATGGATCTGCGGCCCCAGGTTATAGTTCGGGTGATGCCATAGCGGCGGTAAATGAAGTTGCGGCAGAAGAACTTCCTGTAAACTACGAAGTGGCTTATTCGGGGATAACCAGAGAAGAAATAGCCTCCGCAGGACAGGCAGGCATCATCTTTCTCCTGAGTATTGTCTTTGTATATTTTTTCCTGGCCGCCCAATATGAAAGTTATATCCTGCCATTTGCAGTGCTGTTGTCGCTTCCGGTTGGGGTAGCCGGGGCTTATCTTTCGACGAAGTTCGCCGGCCAGGAAAATAATATCTACTTCCAGATCGCGCTGATCATGCTGATCGGGCTGCTGGCGAAGAATGCCATCCTGATCGTGGAATTTGCCATCCAGCGCCGCCGGCAGGGCTTTAGCCTTACCGAAGCGGCCATTTCGGGAGCCAGGGCCCGCCTAAGGCCCATCCTCATGACCTCCTTTGCCTTCATCCTGGGGCTTATGCCCCTCGTACTGGCCGGCGGGGTGGGGGCCGCGGGAAACAATGCTATCGGAACCGGGGCGGCAGGCGGAATGCTCATAGGCACGGTATTCGGTATTTTCATTATCCCTGTGCTGTTCATTGTTTTCCAGTGGCTGCAGGAAAAAATTACAGGGGCCCCGGGGGAAGCAACCGCCGGCGACCCGCTTACAGAAACATCCGCTAAAGTATAATGAGACGGCAAAAAGTATACTATTTATTACTTACCGGCTTTTTATGCCTGTGGTTCCAGGCATGCTTCGTGGCCAGGGAATACAACCGGCCCGAACTGGAGGAGGTCCCGAACCTCTATCGGACCGATATGCTGCCTGCAGACAGCGCATCTGTAGCCACCCTCTCCTGGAGGGACCTTTTTTCGGATACCCTGCTTACTTCCTATATAGAAGAGGGGCTCGAAAACAACCTTGATATCCGCATAGCAATTCAGCGGCTTGCCGCCGCAGAATCCTATATGAAGCAAGGGAAGGCAGGTTATTTGCCGAGCCTGGACCTAAGGGCCTCCATGACCCATCAGGAATTGGCGGCCAATAGCCAGTTCGGTTCATTTTTTGATGGCGCCATCCAGCAATTTGAACTTTCGGGAAGTTTTTCCTGGGAAGCGGATATCTGGGGGAAAATTCGCAGTTCCCGAAGGGCGGCCCTGGCCGCATACCTCCAGCAGCAGGCTACCCACCGGGCTGTAAAAACACAACTGATCGCCAGTATTGCTTCTAATTATTATGAATTGCTCGCGCTGGACGAGCAACATGCCATTACACAACAAACCATTGAAAACCGGGAGAAAAGCCTTGAAACCATTAAAGCGCTGAAAGTTGCCGGCAATCTTACCCAGGTGGCGGTAGACCAGGCAGCTGCCCAGTTATATAATTCCCAAGCCCTGCTGGTAGATTTGGAAGTTCGTATCTTCAATCTTGAAAATGCGCTGAGTTTCCTGCTCGGCAGGCCCGGCGGAAAACTGCCCAGGAGTTCTCTTTCAGGCCAGCTACCACCCCGGGAACCCGGCCTTGGCGTGCCGGTCGCCCTGCTGCGCAACCGTCCGGACGTCATGGCCTCAGAATTTGGCCTTATCAATGCTTTTGAGCTCACCAATGTGGCCCGCAGCCAATTCTATCCCTCCTTTACGTTAACTGGTACCAGCGGATTTCAAAGTCTCGAGCTGGAACAATGGATAGACGGGGGGTCCCTTTTCGCCAACCTGGTGGCAAGCCTAACGCAACCAATCTTTAACAGGAGGCAGATAAGGACAGGATTCGAAGTAGCGCGGGCACAACAGGAGGAAAGCCTCCTTGCTTTTAAACGAACCTTGCTGATGGCCGGGCAGGAAGTTTCAAATGCCCTCTACGCTTATCAGGCCGAAACCCGTAAATACACCTTCAGGCAACAGGAAGTGGAAGCGCTGCGCAGGGCCGAGATGAATTCTGAAGCCCTTTTGCAGAATGGGTTTGGTACGTTTCTGGATCTTTTGACGGCCAGGCAGAACGCCCTTAACGCCGAACTGAATGCCATCGATAACAGGCAGCAACAATTCCAGGCGATCATAGAACTCTACAGGGCCCTGGGCGGAGGTTGGCAATAAGTCCCTGGATTATCCTAGCGCAGGGGGAAACCTTTGGCAGCCCACCACGGATGCACTTCTGTCTGCAGTCGCCCCATTTGTACCAGGGGGTCGAGTCGCGACAGGCTGTCGGCCATGGCCTGTGTTGGCGTATTGTAGATGGTAATTCCCCGGATCTCCCCATCATCTCCAAAAGGACCCGAAATATCGGCAAACCCCTGTTCGTACATCCGGCTGAGATGGCCCAGGTGCAATGCCTGCAGGCTGTCTGCCTCTTCTTTACTGAGCGGAACCCTGTTAGGTCCGCGTTTCAGGAATACCAGGAAGTACTGCTGCATGATCACCGTATCCCCACTGGCTTCATCCACGTATTGAAACGTTTGAAACCCCTTACTTTTCAGTTCCTTCCGAAGTTTACTGACGGATACAGGCGCAGGAGGATCAGGGAGATCGGGCGGGGTGTTCCGGGGATCCCCGGGATTTTCGTAACAGCCGGACAGTAGGACGCCAGCCAATAGCATCGGGAGGAAATTATTCAATTTGTCCATAAGGAATATGGTTTTTTAATCAGTTGAGAATTATAGTATTGCTTTTGCCCTGTTACTTCCTCCCCCAGCCAATCTGGCTTTATTATGGCATCATTTTCCCTTTCCAATTCCACCTCCGCGAGCAGCAACCCGCTGTTGGCCCCCAGGAATTCATCCACTTCGAAAATATGCCGGCCGGACGGGACCGTGTAGCGGTATTTTTCCATAAGCGGCCCTTCGCAGAGCTCCAGCAATGCCCGTCCTTCCTCCATGCTGATCGGATGTTCCCATTCAAAACGCGACAACCCGGAATCATTGGATCTGCCCTTGACAGTCAGGAATGCCGAATCCTCCGTAAGGCGTATCCTGACTGTGCGGTCAGGATCGGTATTCAGGAAACCCTGTACTATGTGCTTCCTGGAAATAGCCTGCTGCCGGAATTCCTGCGATTTTACCAGATATTTTCGTTCTATCTCTGTCAATTAATGTTTGTATTTAGCCGCGAGCCGGCGAATCTCGTCTGAGCGGATGATTACCCTGTCAAAAGGATTGTTGGCCAGCCATATCATGCACCGCGCGATATCTTCAGGGTATATGGAACGGAATTTATCCAGCGGGCCAACCAGGACCAGGTTCATCAGTTTCATTATCTGCCTGCCCACCCATTCGCCCACGCGTTTTTCTTTGCGTTTGCCGGCAATCAGGGCCGGCCGGAGGAAAAAAGTACGCGGAAGGGCCTGCTCCTGTACGGCCGCCTCCATTTCCCCCTTGATACGGCTGTAGAAAATCCGGCTCCGGGGGTTTGCCCCTATTGCCGATATAACCTGGAAGGTGGTTATCCNGTTTTCCTTTGCCAGTATGGCGGNAGCCACCGGGATCCCGTAATCAATTTTGCGATAGCGTTTCTTGTCCGGTGTTTTCGCCCTGGTGGTGCCAATACAGCAATAGACTTCATCCCCCTGGAAGGTGCTTTTAAAACTTTGAAGGTTCAACAGATCGCCCAGGTATTCCTCCAGCCTGGGATGATCATAACCCACGCCCGATCGCGAGAATACCTTAACCTTCGCGTACCGGGGGTCTTCAAGCAACAAACGAAGCAGTATGCTGCCGGTTAACCCGGTAGCTCCCAGTACAATGGCGGTTTTCTGTTTATTGTCCACAGTACTAAAGATATGACTTAAATTTGTTTATGGATTATGATTTACCGGTCCGAAAAATTATCCATGTAGACATGGATGCCTTTTATGCTTCGGTGGAGCAGCTCGATAATCCCGAATTAAAGGGCAAGCCCCTTGCGGTGGGCGGAGGGTCCAAAAGGGGGGTGGTCGCTGCTGCCAGTTATGAGGCCCGCAAGTTCGGGGTGCGATCAGCCATGAGCGGTTTCCAGGCTATAAAAAATTGTCCGGAACTTATCTTCGTGAAGCCCCGTTTTGAGCGTTACAAACAAATTTCAGAAAGGATCCGGGCAATTTTCCATGATTACACCGACCTGGTGGAACCCCTGTCCCTGGATGAGGCTTACCTCGACGTTACCGAGAACAAAAAAGGGATGCCTTCTGCCACCCTGATTGCCCGTGAGATCCGTTCCCGGATCTTCACAGAGCTGGGGCTGACCGCTTCGGCGGGGATTTCCATAAACAAGTTCCTGGCAAAGGTAGCCAGTGACCATAACAAACCCAACGGCCAGAAAACGGTACCCCCTGAAGCAGTGATCCCATTTTTGGAGTCCCTGGAGATCCGCCGGTTTTATGGGGTGGGCAGGGTAACCGCCGAAAAGATGTACCAGTTGGGGATTTTCACCGGCCGCGATTTAAAGGAGCGTTCACTTGAATTTCTGGAAGAACAGTTTGGCAAAAGCGGAAGCTATTATTACCACGTAGTGCGCGGCATTCACAACAGTGCGGTGAAACCACACCGTGTTCCCAAATCGGTAGGCGCAGAACGGACTTTTAGTGAAAACCTCAGCAGCGAAATCTTTTTGCTTGAGAGACTGGATCAAATTTCGGAAGAATTGGGGAACAGGCTTAAAAAGTATCAGCTAGCGGGAAAGACCGTAACCCTCAAAATAAAATACAGCGATTTCAAGCTGCAGACACGCAGCAAAACCCTGCCCTTCTTTATAGCAGACAAGGCCACCCTGATGGAAATTGCACGCGAACTATTATACCAGGACCGCCTGGAAAATTCAGTAAGGCTCCTNGGGATTTCGCTTTCCAACCTCAACCCGGAAGACACAGGGGATGATCAGGGAGACAGAGAAGTATCCGTACAGTTAAAATTCGAATTCTAGTTCTGTTGCCTAAAAGGCCGAAACGCTCATCCCGCCATCAATCGTTATGTTCTGTCCTGTAATATAGGATGCTTTATCCATAGCAAGAAATGCGATGACGGAGGCTACTTCACCGGGTTGCGCCACCCTTTTCATGGGGGTGACGTCCAGGACTGGCCCCATGCGGTCCTTTTGTTCCAACAGCCCTGAGGTGAGGGGGGTTACGGTGAACCAGGGTGAAACGGCATTCACCCGGATCCCTGCAGCTGCCCATTCAACCGCCAGGTTCCTGGTCTGCTGAAGCAGCCCGGCCTTCGACATGCCGTATGGTGTACCTGTGCGGACATCGAATCGGGCGGCTACCGAGGCAACGTTTATTATGGATGGCTGATCTCCTTTCTCCAATAAGGGGTATAGCTGCCTGCTTAATTCGAAAGGCGCGATAAGGTTAATACGGAGGATGCGCATATATTCCTCTTCACTGTATTCCCCCGCCTTTTTCCTTATGTTGATCCCAGCGTTGTTAACCAGTATGTCCAGGTGGCCATATCTTTTGCGGATAAGTTCCCCCAGCTTTTCCCTGTCGCCGGAAACGGCCACATCGCTTACCACCCCAAGGAGATCGTGCCCCTTATCCTTGAAGAGGGCTTCCAACTCCCTGATATCAGCTTCCTGCCGGGCCGTAAAAATAACCCTGGCCCCCAGGGCCAGAAATTCCTCCACGGTGGCTTTTCCAATTCCTTTGCTGCCACCGGTGATCAGGGCAACTTTATTCCTAAGGCTCCAGCTACTCATTTGGGTGTTTGTTCACGATTGTCCCGCGGGGATTTAAATTTCGGTAATTCGCAGCGTATTTACCATGCCTTTGTCTTTAATCGGCATGGCAGCGAGGCTGATAAGCATATCGCCGGCAGCCAGGAATCCCTTGTCGCAAGCAATCTGGTTCACATCTTCTATGGTTTCATCAGTAGAGACAAACTTGTCATAATAAAATGCCTTGACCCCCCAGAGGAGGTTCAACTGCGTCAGGATGCGCCTGTTCGAGGTAAAGACCAGGATATGGGCACTGGGCCGCCAGGCCGAGATCTGGAAGGCCGTATATCCGCTGTTGGTGAGTGTTGAAATGGCTTTTGCCTTGATCTCATTCGCCATGATGGCGGCGTGGTAGCAAACCGATTTGGTAATATACCTCTTGGTCCGGATGTGAGGAGGTTCCTGGGGTACCTGTATCAGTTCGGAACCTTCCACGCTCTGCAGGATGCTGGTCATTTTCTGGATGACCTGAACGGGATAGTTCCCTACGGAGGTTTCCCCCGAAAGCATGACCGCATCGGCCCCGTCCATAACGGAATTGGCCACGTCGTTCACCTCTGCCCGCGTAGGGGTAAGGCTGGTAATCATGGTTTCCATCATCTGGGTGGCAATAATAACAGGGATCCTTGCTTTTTTTGCACGTAAAACCAGTTTTTTCTGGATAAGGGGGACTTCCTGGGCGGGTACTTCCACCCCCAGGTCGCCCCTGGCAACCATCAGGCCGTCGCAATAGGCAACAATCTTGTCGATATTCTCCACGGCTTCCGGCTTTTCTATTTTTGCCACAATCGGGATCTTATGTTCCGAATGTTCCTTGATCAGGTTCTGCAGGTCGATGAGGTCCTGGCTGAATCGCACGAAGGAAAGGGCTATCCAGTCAACTTCCTGTGAAATGGCAAAGATGGCGTCTTTGATATCCTTCTCGGTAAGGGCCGGGAGGGAGATATTTGTATTGGGGAGGTTTACCCCTTTTTTGGATTTCAGGGGGCCACCCTGAACTACTTTGGCCATTACCTCATCCTTCTTATTGGTGGTGAGTACTTCAAAAATAAGCTTCCCGTCGTCGAGGAGGATGCGTTCACCCGGGTTCACATCCTTGGGGAAGTTGGAGTAATTCATATAAACCCGCTCCGAATTCCCTTCAAAAGGCTTGCCCGTTACAAAGGTAATCTCGTCTCCGGGCGATACCACGACCTCTCCAGCCATAACCCCCACCCGGAGTTTGGGGCCCTGCAGGTCGGCCAGGATCGAAGTGTATACCCCCATTTCTTCATTGAGTTCCCTTATCATCGCGATGCGTTTTGCCACATCCTCGTAATCTGCATGGGAAAAGTTGATCCTAAAGACATCCACCCCTGCCGTAATCATATCCTTCAATACTTCCTTCTTGCTGGTGGCGGGGCCTAAAGTGGCCACAATTTTAGTCTTTTTCTTAGTTGGCATGTTTTTTAAAAAATTAGATTTTTTTTCGATTTTAGTTTATCGGTGTCGATGGCATACGCGGTGATAAATTTGGGAATGCCGCTCAGGAGCTTCAATAATAATTCTTCACCTTCATCCGGCTCGCCTTCCCTCTTTAAAAAATAATCCACCTCCCTGTATTCGGGAATCAGGTGGTAGGTAGTAATGGACGGTTCATTATTAAAAAGTTCGTTGATTTTACCCGCCTCCGCTTTACGGCAGGAATTGGAAATCAGGGTCCAGTACCTGTCATTACTAACATCCTTCCATTCAAAAATCGGGAAGGAAATCCCCTTATCGATGTCGAGGTCTGTCCGCAACCTCTGGAACCGCGATTTTAAATGCCGGTTGAGTGCGTAAACAACCGCGTAATCTTCAAGGGTACTGTGGATAGCGAACAGGGAAAACGATTCCTCTGATAAATCATCGAGTATCCTGTGCGTTACTGCCATAAGGAAACCAAAAATGTAAAGATATAATTATTAGGGAAACAAGCCTAGGTTCCTGCTGCCTTAAGCCCGCACACCCCCCGCATATTTTGTTATAAAAGGCGGGTGCTGCCTGGGTCAGGGTTTGCCCATCTTATCCTGCAGGGCAAAAAATGCCCTTTTTGATGCTTTCTCCTCTGCCTTTTTCTTGGAAGTGGCCCTTGCCTTGGCCATCACCTTGTCGTCTATGGTCAGTTTAACGGCGAAGTGCTTCACCGGGTCGTTTCCGGTATCCTCATAGACACTGTAATGGAATTCTTTCTTTTGTTTCTGGCACCATTCTATCACCAGGCTTTTATAGCTTATAACCTTCCCTTCGAGCTGTTCTATATCCACATAGGGCTCTATCACCCTTTCATTGATAAACCGCTCGCAGTATTTATAACCCCTGTCGAGATATATTGCCCCGACAAGGGCTTCGAACACATTGCCGTGTATGTTCTCGCCAAAGTGGGTCTTGGGGATTTTACTTTCCACATAGTGTATCAGGTTAAGGTCTTTGCCAAGTTCGTTGAGATGCTTGCGGCTTACGATTTTCGACCTCATCTTTGTAAGGTAACCTTCGTCGCCTGCCGGTACTTCCTTATATAGATGTTTGGAAATAATGGTGCCCAGCATGGAATCGCCCAGGAACTCCATGCGTTCGTAGTTCATAGGGTTGCCCAGTTTGTCTTTCTGGTTGGCAGAACGATGCAGAAAAGCCTTTTTATAGATCTCAAGATCTTTTGGTTTGAACCCCAGGATTTTGGTTATTCCCAAAAAAAAATCCCCATCCTCCTTCGAATGGGAATTGAATATATTGCCTGGGAACGTCATTTTGGTACTCAGCTGATTTTTTTGAACAGGATACAGGCATTATGGCCTCCAAAACCGAAAGTGTTGCTCATAGCAACCTTAACCTCCCGTTTCTGGGCTTTGTTCAGGGTTAGGTTTAACGAAGGGTCTATGTTTTCATCCACTACCGAATGGTTTATGGTAGGAGGTACAAGGCTATATTTCATTGCCAGGATGGAAGCTATTGCCTCTATGGCCCCGGCAGCTCCCAGCAAATGCCCGGTCATGGATTTGGTGGAGTTTATATTTATTTCGGGTGCATGTGCCCCGAAGACTTTGGAAATTGCCTTAAGTTCGGCAACATCTCCAAGTGGTGTTGACGTCCCGTGGGTATTGATGGCGTCCACTT
>JGI25321J50212_10000992_pt1 | contig 26780 bp, 19 predicted proteins | sample AutmiccommuBRH23_FD_50212 | JGI IMG/M metagenome (IMG submission 50212)
ATTTTTGCTTTTGCTTTTGAGTTTGAATTTGAATTTTCGTTGCTGGCTGCAATCGGGCTTTATGGTTGGCTACCTTACCACCAATAAAAAGCAAGGCCCGTCAGGGACGACATATTGGAAGGAATTATTCATGTAGCAATAAGCAACCCCGAACCCGGAACCCGGAACTAACGCTATCTTTGCCAAAACCACCCGGCGGTATGCAAATCACCAGCAAGGCCATAGTATTGTCTTCCCTGAAATATGGGGATACCAGCCTGATCGTGAAAGCTTTTACGGCTTCCGACGGTCTTAAGACCTATCTTTTGAAAGGCGTGCTGGCCTCGCGGAAATCCAGGATTAAAGCCGCTTACTTCCAGCCGTTAACCCAGCTGGAGNTGGTTGCAACCCACCGAAACCNGGGGACCCTCGAAAGCTTAAAAGAGGTTCGGGTTTCCTATCACTACAACAGCCTTCATGTCCATCACGTTAAAAAGGCCATTGCCCTCTTCCTGGCGGAAGTCCTTGCAAACAGTATTCATGAAGAAGAAAGGAATACAGGCCTGTACGAATACCTGGAGGCCTCCCTGCAGTGGCTCGACTCCCATGAGAAGGTCGCCAATTTCCATATCCTTTTCCTGCTCGAACTAAGTAAATTCCTGGGATTTTACCCGGATACCACCAGGATAGAGGACTCGTATTTTGATCTGAATGAAGGAGGCTTCACCAACACCCTGCCTTTGGGTGCGGCCATTGCCGGCAATGATTTAAGTAACTTCCGCGCCTTTTTAGGCATAAATTTTGATGAGGTAGATAGCATCAGGTTGGGGCAGAATAGCCGCAGTTCACTGCTGCAGGCACTGCTGTTATATTTTGAAATTCATTTACAAGGTTTCAGAAAACCCCGTTCATTGGCCATATTAAACGAAGTTTTCAGCTGAAATGCATAAAATTACCCTTCTGCTTGCCCTTTTTTTTATTCACCTTAGCTGGTCGCAGGAAATTACCATCCGTGACCTCGATACTGGCGAGCCCCTGATGAATGTGGCCGTTTTTAACGATGACAGATCCAAGACAGCCATCTCCGATTTCTACGGTAAATGTTACCTGGATGCCTTTGATTCCAATGAACGGATCACCTTCAGGCACCTGAGTTACCAGACCTTGAGGACTACAAGGGCACAGGTAAACCGGCAGCGGAATACGGTTCACCTGATCATCAAGCCGGAGGAATTGGAAGAAGTGGTCATGTCGGTCTCCAAATGGGAACAGCAGAAAAAGGATATCCCCTTAAAAATTGCGAGCATAGATGCCCGCAGTATTGCCTTTACTACCCCCCAGACTTCAGCAGACCTATTACAGAGCAGCGGGAAAGTATTTGTACAAAAAAGCCAGCTGGGAGGCGGAAGCCCCATGATCCGGGGGTTCGCCACCAACCGCCTGCTGCTGTCGGTAGATGGTGTTCGGATGAACAACGCCATTTTAAGGGGAGGCAATATACAGAATGTGATCTCCATAGACCCATTTACCGTAAAAAATACCGAAGTTATCTTTGGGCCGGGTTCCGTAATATACGGGAGCGATGCCATTGGGGGGGTAATGAATTTCTATACCCTCAACCCGGAATTTGCCGACCGCGGGGGCAAAGAACTTTCAGGGAACCTGAATTACAGGCTTGCAACCGCCAACAACGAAAACACCCTACATGCCGACCTGAATTATGGCCGGCCGAAATGGGCCTTTTTAAGCAGCCTGTCTTACAATGACTTCGGCGATATGGCCATGGGGCGTTTCGGGCCCGACTCCTACCTCCGTCAACAATTTGTTAAACGCCTGGGCGGCCGGGATACCCTGCTGTCAAACCCCGAACCGTCCAAACAGCTCCCTACAGGCTACAGCCAGTGGAGCCTGATGCAAAAGATAGCCCACAAACCAAACAATTCCTGGGACATAGACCTCGGGCTTTATTATTCCACTACTTCTGACTATTCCCGATACGACAGGCTTATCAGGCCCGGCAGCGGCGGCGAGGGGCTGCGCTCGGCCGAATGGTATTACGGCCCGCAGAAGTGGTTTATGGGGAATTTACAGCTCGAATGGAAAGGCAGGGAAAAGTTCTTCGACCGCCTGCGGACTACCCTGGCTTACCAGCGCTTCGAAGAAAGTCGCTTCGACCGGAATTTTGGGGACCCCCGCCGATACGGCAACGACGAAGCGGTGGACGCCTTTTCCGTAAACCTCGATTTTGAAAATAAGAAAATAGGCGACCTGAGGCTTTACTACGGAAGCGAATACGTTCATAATCTGGTGCACTCCAACGGAAGCGTCCTGGATATTGAAACCGGGGAGCGTTCCGGAGCGGCAAGCCGATATCCGGATGGGGCGAGCTGGCAAACTGCCGCCGCCTACATCAACGCAGAGTATAAGGCCAGGCCCAACCTCAGCCTGTTGTCGGGCCTTCGTTATAGCCATGTATGGATGCAGGCAGATTTTGATACCACCTATTATCCCTTTCCTTTTGAGGATGCCAGCCTCGATAATGGGGCGCTAACAGGAAGCCTCGGCCTGAGCTGGTTTCCCAGGGCAGACCTGCAGCTGACCCTGAATGGGGCTACCGGTTTCCGGTCGCCCAATATAGACGACATCGGGAAGGTCTTCGATTCCGAACCGGGCTCGGTGGTGGTCCCGAATCCCGGCCTGGAGCCGGAATACGCCTATTCTGCCGAACTGGGGCTCATGAAGAATTTTAACGATAAACTCGTTTTTAAAGGCGTGGCTTATTACACCCAGTTGGTTGACGCCCTGGTACGCCGCGATTTTTCCTTTAACGGCCAGTACGAAATCATTTACAACGGGGAACCAAGTAATGTCCAGGCCATTCAAAATGCCGCAAAGGCCTGGATATATGGGTTTGAATTTGGCATGGACGCCTACCTGAGCGAGAAACTGTCGCTCGCCTCCAACCTCACCTTTACCAGGGGCTTCGAGGAAGACGACAACGGCGCGGAAACCACCGGAAGGCACGTCCCTCCTACTTTTGGCGATGTTCACCTGGTCTGGCAGAACCATCGCATTAAAGCCGACCTCTTTTTTAATTTTAACGGGGAAATCTCATATGATAAGTTATCCCTGTCTGAAAGAAGCAAGGATTTTATTTATGCATCAGACGTGAACGGGAACCCCTATTCCCCTGCCTGGCATACCTTAAATTTCAGGTCGCGTTACCAGATAAGCAATAAGCTGCATGCTACGCTGAACCTGGAGAACTTAACCAACCAGCGCTACAGGCCTTATTCCTCTGGCATTGCAGCAGCAGGGGTTAACCTGATCCTGGGCATGGACTATAAATTCTAAAAAAAGTATCCAATCCAGAAGGCGCAGGCGTATTCCCGCCCGGTATCAGGAAGCCCTTAATCGTCCGGTCGCTAATCGTCAATAGCATCTTTAATGGAATCTCCGGCCTGCTTAAGTTTATCTGCGGCTTCTTCTCCCGCTTCCTTTATATCGGCCCCAACGTCTTCGGCCTTTTCCAGGGCATCTTCTCCTACTTCTTCCAGGTCGGAACCAAATTCCTCCAAAGCTTCTTCGGTTTGTTCCCCTGCCTTCCGGGTATCTTCCGAGCAACCNTCACAGGAACTAAATAAAAATCCGGTGATAGCGATCAGGATAATCAGTGCTTTTTTCATGGTATCTGGTGTTTATGGGCCTGGCCCGGTTCCTAGGTATATACGTTGGCAGGGTGGGAATGGACGCTAATCATCCACAACGGCCTGATCCCGGGGCTCCTGGTCCGGGGATGGCGGATGGGTTGCAACAGAAAGGCACGGGTTCCCTGTTCTGCCCGGATTGCGCCCTTTTTTAAACTCCCCGGCCGGTTGTAATGATAAAAATCACTAATTTTGCGGACTTAATTCAGGGCATATAAAGCTGTAATGACCAAGTTCGCCGAATACAAAAATTTAGATTTACCTGCCGTAGGCAGGGAGATTCTCGATTTCTGGAAGGAGCAGGATATCTTCGCGAAAAGCATCACCAGCCGCGAGGGGAAGGAAAGCTTTGTGTTCTATGAAGGTCCCCCTTCTGCCAATGGCATGCCGGGGATCCATCATGTTATGGGCCGTACCATCAAGGATATCTTCCCCAGGTACCGCACTATGAAGGGTTATCAGGTACACCGGAAGGCAGGCTGGGATACCCATGGCCTCCCTATAGAAATTGGGGTGGAAAAAGAATTGGGCATTACCAAGGAAGATATCGGGAAAAAGATATCCGTGGAAGACTATAATGCAGCCTGTAAGAAGGCAGTGATGCGCTATACCGATGCCTGGAACAGCCTTACCGAGAAAATAGGGTACTGGGTTGATATGGACGATCCCTATATCACCTACAAGCCCAAATATATGGAATCGGTCTGGTGGTTGCTGAAACAGATCTATGAAAAAGGCCTCCTTTATAAGGGATATACCATCCAGCCATATTCCCCTAAAGCCGGGACCGGCCTCAGCTCCCATGAACTGAACCAGCCGGGGACCTACCAGGAAGTTACCGATACCACGGTAACAGCACAATTTAAAGTAGTCCGCTCATCCATGCCGGCAGAGATGGCGGCCATTGATGGCGACCTTTATTTCCTGGCCTGGACCACAACCCCCTGGACCCTGCCATCCAATACGGCCCTCACCGTAGGCCCGGAGATAGAATATGTGCGGGTTAAGACTTATAACCAATATACCTTCAGGCCCGTACAGGTCATCCTTGCCAAAAACACCCTGGCAACCCAGTTCGCCGGAAAATTCAGCAGGGTAAGGGATGAGGAAGCCCTTGCCTCCTTCAGTGAAGGCGATAAGATGATCCCTTACCTGCTCATGGAATCCTATAAAGGAAAACAGCTGTTGGGCATCCGGTATGAACAGCTTATCCCTTATGCAAAACCTTACCAGAATGCTTCCGACGCCTTCCGGGTAATCGGGGGCGACTTTGTAACCACCGAAGATGGTACCGGCATCGTACATACCGCGCCTACCTTCGGGGCAGACGATATGCTGGTTGCGCAAAAGGCCGACCCGCCGGTACCACCTATGCTGGTACTTGACGAGAACAATAACCCCGTACCCCTGGTAGACCTGCAGGGGAGGTTCCGCCCCGAAATGAGGGAATGGGCCGGCAAATACGTGAAGAACGAATATTATGAAGATGGCGAAGCCCCCTCGAAATCGGTTGATGTGGAGATCGCCATTAAACTGAAAGAAGAAAACAAAGCCTTCCGGGTAGAAAAATACCTGCATACCTATCCCAATTGCTGGCGGACCGACAAACCCATATTGTATTATCCGCTTGATTCCTGGTTTATCAGGGTTACCCAGGTAAAAGACCGACTCTATGAGCTTAACCAGCAGATCAACTGGAAACCCAAAGCCACNGGCGAAGGGCGTTTTGGCAACTGGCTGGCCAATGCCAACGACTGGAACCTTTCGCGCTCCCGTTACTGGGGGATCCCCCTGCCTATCTGGCGGACTGATGATGGGAACGAGGAACTCATCATCGGTTCCGTTGAGGAGCTGAAAGCCGGGATGGCAAAAGCTGTACAGGCCGGGTTCATGGATAAGGACATCTTCGAAGATTTTGTGGCAGGGGATATGAGCGAAGAAAACTATGACCGCATAGACCTCCATAAGAATATTGTTGATCAGATTGTACTGGTTTCCCCATCGGGCAAACCCATGAAACGCGAGAACGACCTGATAGACGTTTGGTTTGACAGTGGTGCCATGCCATATGCACAATGGCACTACCCTTTTGAAAACCGTGACTTTGTAGACAAAGGCCAAACCTTTCCTGCCGATTTTATCGCCGAAGGGGTCGACCAGACGCGGGGATGGTTCTATACCCTGCATGCCATTGCCGGGATGGTTTTTGATTCCATAGCATACAAGAATGTGGTATCCAACGGGCTGGTGCTCGACAAGGAAGGGAAGAAAATGTCTAAGCGCCTGGGCAATGCCGCAGACCCTTTTGAAACAATGGAGGAACACGGGGCCGATGCAACCCGCTGGTATATGATCTCCAATGCGAATCCCTGGGATAACCTGAAATTCGACATGGANGGGATTGTAGAGGTGAAACGGAAGTTTTTCGGGACCTTATACAACACCTATTCCTTCTTTGCCCTTTACNCGAATATTGATCGTTTTTCCTATTCGGAAGGGGACATACCACTAAAAGACCGGCCCGAAATAGACCAGTGGATCCTCTCCGAACTGCATACGCTTATCCGCCAGGTAGACGAGGCCTACAATACCTATGAACCCACCAGGGCCACCAGGGCCATTTCCGAATTCGTGCAGGAAAACCTGAGTAACTGGTATGTGCGCCTGAGCCGTAGGCGTTTCTGGAAAGGCGATTACCAGCAAGACAAGATATCGGCCTACCAGACCCTTTACACCTGCCTGCTTACCGTTGCCCGTTTATCGGCCCCGGTAGCCCCGTTTTATATGGAACGGCTTTACAGGGACCTTAGTGCGGTTACGTCAGGGGGCTATGAAAGCGTACACCTGTCTGACTTTCCGGTTTATGACCCGGCTATGGTAAACCGGGCCCTTGAAAGCAAGATGCAGAAAGCACAGAATATTTCATCCCTGGTGCTTTCAATCCGGCAGAAGGAAAAGATCAAGGTACGCCAACCACTGCAAAAGATCATGATCCCTGTACTGGACAAGCAACAGCGTAAAGAAATTGAAGCGGTATCCGATCTTATTAAATCGGAGGTGAATGTAAAGGAGATCGAACTTTTGGACGATGCCTCCGGCGTGCTGGTAAAGAAGATTAAACCTAATTTTAAGGTACTGGGCCCCAGGTATGGCAGTGAAATGAAGAAAATTGCCGCCGCGGTGGCGCTTATGGACCAGGAGGACATCCGGGAAATTGAACGGCAGGGCGAAATAATCCTTGCCTTAGAAAATAAAAGTATTAACTTACAGTTAGAAGATGTGGAAATTTCCTCCCAGGACATTGAGGGCTGGCTGGTTGCCAGTTCCGGGTCGTTGACGGTTGCCCTTGATGTAACCATCAGCGAGGAACTGAGGAAGGAAGGCATCGCAAGGGAACTGGTTAACAGGATACAGAACCTCAGAAAGGAATCCGGTTACGAAGTTACCGATAAAATCGATATCAAGATTCTCAAAGACGGTTTGTTGGAGAAGGCGGTGGTAAGCAATATTAATTATATTAAAACCGAAACCCTGGCAGCTGACCTTAATTTTGAAGATAGCCTGGAAAACGGTACGGAAATTGCCTTTGACGAAATCAACACAAAATTATTTATCCAAAAACATTAAAGAATATGGGACAGGATGTTAAAGTAAGGTACAGCGATAAGGAACTGGAGGAGTTCAGGGTACTGATAGAAGAAAAGATTCAAAAGGCGAAAAGCCACCTGGAGCTCCTTAAAAGTTCCTATATGAACGATGGTAACAACGGTACCGATGATACCTCCCCAACCTTTAAGGCTTTTGAGGAGGGTTCGGAAACCATGAGTAAGGAGGCCAATACGCAGCTTGCTATCCGGCAGGAGAAATTCATCAGGGACCTGAAAAACGCCCTGTTGAGGATTGAGAACAAAACCTATGGTATTTGCCGGGTAACAGGGAAGCTGATCAATAAGGAGCGTTTGAAGCTGGTACCGCATGCAACCCTGAGTATCGAAGCGAAGAATATGCAGAAATAAACATAGAACGCCCCCCGGGCGTTTTTTTTTGGTCATGAAACTAGTACTGCTTTTGGCCATGTTGCTGGTGAACCCGGTTGCCGCCCAGAAGGTCGTAAGGAAAATAGCAACCCTTCCGCGTACCAACCTGCTGCAGATTGATGCAGGCCAATGTTACAGCGTGGAACTGGAAACCGCCGCTGTAGACGTGATGGAGGTGGAAGCAACCATGGAAGGGGAATACGGCAGAGATATCCTGCTTAATCTGGGGGAAGAGGGCAGTACTACCAGGATTGAAGCAGGTGTACAACCGTTTTTTAACCTTCCGGACGACAAGCTGTCGGCCCATAAAGTCATCGCAATTTCACTTAAAATCTTGCTGCCGCAAAACCGGAGCGTACAAATTTATGGAAGAAGTGCAACCATCGCAGCCCGCGGTAGATACGAAAAGCTGCATATAATCCTCGATAGCGGCGGTTGTTCCCTGTTTGATGTTTCCCGGCTGGTGGAGGTTTCAACCCGGACTGCGGATATATATGTGGAAAGCCCCGGGGCCACTATCCTCGCAAAGAGTCGTTACGGGGTGGTTAATTCAAATTTGATCCCTGCCGGGGATGCCCGTTACCGCCTCCGGACAATCTCGGGTGATATCCGGCTGATTAGAATGGAATAATCCCTATTTTTGCCCAATTAATTTGCAGAGGCATGAATTTAAAGAGGTCGCTCCTCCTTATAGGACTGGTATTGCTTATCGACCAGTTAACGAAGATCTATATCAAAACCCATTTTGTGCTGGGGGAGTCGGTGGAGGTGTTTTCCTGGTTCAAGATACTTTTTATTGAGAATGAAGGCGCTGCCTGGGGGACCAAACTAAGCGATATCCTGCCCGTTACCGATACCACCGGCAAACTGATCCTTACTATCTTCCGCCTCTTTGCAATTGCAGGGATTGGGTACTGGCTTTACGATATCATACGGAAAAAATCTTCTGCCACCCTGATCCTGGCCGTTTCCCTGATTTTTGCAGGGGCTATGGGCAACATCCTGGATTCGGTGTTTTACGGGATGATCTTTGATGCCAGCCACAATCAGGTGGCGACGCTCTTTGCCGACCAGCCCTACGGCAGCCTTTTTTACGGCAGGGTGGTAGACATGTTGTATTTTCCCTTAATTGATACTACCTGGCCGTCATGGGTGCCCATAGTGGGCGGTGATAATTTCCGCTTTTTTGAACCTGTTTTCAATATTGCCGATACCGCAATCAGCACAGGGGTAGGTATCCTGATCGTCTTCAACAAAAAGGCATTCGGGCATAAAGAATCCTAGAATTTGTAAATGGTGTCCGGGCTTATACAGTAGTCCATGGCCATATCCCCTTCGTGGACATCGCTGATCTGTTCCTCCGCCTCAAAGAACGACAGGCCTATCTTTACCACATCCTTACGGCATCTGGCAAGGAAACTGTCGTAGAACCCCTTGCCGTAACCCACCCGGTGTCCGGCGCGGTCAAAGGCAAGCAAAGGGAGGAATACAAGATCGATCTTTGCTTCCGGGACTTCGATCCCGTCTGCCGGCTCGGGAATCCCCCAGCGGTTCTTTACAAGGAGGGTACTGTCGGTAAGCAGATAGCTGGTAAAACTGTTCCCTTTCCCGACTTTGGGAACCACTATGTTCTTGTCCCTGCCCGACAACACGGAGAGGATGAATTGGGTATTAACCTCCTGTTTCTCTTCAATGGGTAAAAAAATATGGAAATATTCAAGGGACCAGATGGGCAGGGAAAGGAGGTGATTGGCAATAGCCAGACTGGCCGTATCTATGGCCTGAGGGGAAATTTTGCGTCGTAATTCAGAATAGTGTTGCCGCAGCTCTTCTTTCAACATGAATGGAGATGAGTCGTAAGATGTGGGGTGGCAGGAATGTTAACTAATCTTTGGCCGCAACGGCAAAATAAATTTTAAAGAACAGCATCAAAATGAGATACATGCCCAGGGTTATTAAATAGTTCTCCATGTGTTTTGTTAAGTTTAGACTCAGTAATTATAATGAAAAAAATGATATTATCCCATAAAGCGCATTATTTTGTCGATAAAACGCACAGTTTTATAAAAAAATTAACGTTTGGGACACGAAATTATAATCCTGGCGTAACGGCGGAAGGTGTAAAAAGATGATGCTCAGTTGTTTAATGGAATATGGGTGTTTAACGTCGATTTGGTGGGATTTGTTAAATTATCTTTAAAGATTTTAGCCGGTTAAAAAGGGGTGATGGAGTCTTACCTCGGCCCTGAATTTATATCGGGAATACCGCTTTTTCCGCCCGCATGGATGATCCCTTACAGTAGCTTTAAACGTGAGGTGCCGTGCAATGTGGCAGCAGCCGGGTACCATAACAAAGAACATGGTGGTATTGGCAGGACGTGGCGGGTATCGTATGCACATAGTCTTTATCTTTGCTGGTAAACTGCCGTGAACAGCATGCCCGAATTACCGCCCGAAATACAAGTAAGCACCCTGCCCGACAGCCCGGGCGTTTACCAGTTCTACGACAGGGATGGAAAGATCCTTTATGTAGGCAAGGCTAAGAATTTAAAGAAACGGGTGGCCTCTTATTTCAGTAAGGCCCATTCCCTTGGCAAAACCCGGGTGATGGTAAGGAAGATCGGCTCTGTAAGGCATATTGTAGTCCCCACCGAGTCTGATGCCCTTTTGCTGGAGAATAACCTGATTAAGAAACACCAGCCCCGCTATAATGTATTGCTGAAGGACGACAAATCCTACCCGTGGATCTGCATCAGGAAGGAACGTTTCCCACGTATTTTTCCGACCCGGAAGTTTATCAGGGACGGCTCGGAGTACTTTGGCCCCTATACCAGCATGAAGACCGTGAAGACCCTGCTCGACCTGATCCGTTCGGTTTATCCGTTGCGTACCTGTAATTACGACCTGTCTGAAGAGAAGATAGCGGCAGGCAAATACAAACGTTGTCTGGAGTACCACCTCGGTAATTGCCTGGCTCCCTGCGAGGGGTTGCAGGATGAGGCCTCCTACAACCAGCAGGTGGCGGATATCAGGGATATCATCAAGGGGAACTTTAAATCCTCCCTGCAATATTTCAGGCACCAGATGAAGTCCCTGGCTGCCGACATGCGGTTTGAGGAAGCCCAACGGATTAAGGATAAAATTGAGATCCTCGAAAACTACCAGGCAAAATCCACCATTGTAAATCCTAAAATCAACAATGTTGATGTGTTTTCCATTATCTCGGACCATGCCTTTGCCTATGTGAATTTCCTGCAGCTTTCACATGGTTCCATCATCCGGTCCCACACCATGGAGATCAAGAAGAAACTCGATGAATCGGATGAAGACCTGCTCGCCCTCGCAATCCTCGAAATAAGGGAACGCTTTCATTCCCAGTCGACGGAACTGTATGTACCCTTTAAGCTTGACCTGGGCCCTGGCATCCGGATCAGCGTACCCAAACTGGGTGATAAAAGGAAACTGCTGGAGCTATCCGAAAGAAACGCGCGATTTTACAGGCAGGACCGCTTCAAGCAGATCATGATTACCGACCCGGACCGCCATACCAAACGTATCATGGCCCAGATGCAGCAGGACCTCAGGTTGCCGGAGGAGCCCCGGCACCTGGAATGCTTTGATAATTCCAATATCCAGGGGACGAACCCGGTAGCGGCCTGTGTGGTCTTCAGGGACGGGAAACCCGCCAGGAAGGAATACAGGCATTACAATATCAAAACAGTGTCTGGCCCCGACGATTATGCCTCCATGGAGGAGGTGGTTTACCGCCGGTATAAACGCCTGCTGGACGAAGAGGAAACCCTGCCGCAACTGATCATTATCGACGGTGGTAAAGGGCAGCTGAACGCCGCCCTGAAAAGCCTGGAACGNCTNGAACTCAGGGGCACCATTGCCATTATAGGAATTGCGAAACGGCTGGAGGAGATCTATTTTCCGGATGACCCCGTCCCCTTATACCTCGATAAAAAATCGGAATCCCTTAAGGTGATTCAGATGGCCAGGAACGAGGCGCATCGTTTCGGGATCTCCTTCCACCGGAACCGCAGGAGCAAGGCGGCCATTACCACCGAGTTGGAATCCATAGAAGGGATAGGGGAAAAAACAGCCCGGGAACTGCTGAAAAATTTTAAATCGGTGAAACGAATCAGGGAAGCAAGTATGGAAGACCTTGCAAGTGCCATAGGACAGGCACGGGCCACGAAAATCTATGAACGCTTCCATCAACCCAATTAAAGAATACATGCGATACATTATAATGATCATTTGCCTGCTGCTAAGCCCTATTTGCCTGGCGCAGGAAGAGAATTCCGGTGAACGGCCAAAGGTTGGCCTGGTACTCAGCGGCGGCGGGGCGAAGGGCCTGGCCCATATAGGGGTCCTGAAGGTCATAGAAGAAGCCGGGGTAAAGATCGATTATATTGGGGGGACCAGTATGGGGGCCATTGTCGGGGCTCTCTATGCCTCGGGCTATGGCGCCTCGGCACTGGATTCTATTTTCCGGGAAACCGATTTTACCAACCTTATCCAGGACAACCTGCCACGGGATGCGAAGACGTTTTATGAGAAGGAGGATTCTGAACGCTATGCCCTTACGCTGCCCTTTGAAAACTTCAAAATAAGCTTTCCCCCCGCTATTTCAAGCGGGCAGAACATTTACAATGAACTGGTGCATCATCTATACCACGTAAAAGACATAAGCGACTTTAACGACCTTCCCATCCCCTTCTTCTGCATTGCCACCAACGTGGAAACCGGAAAGGAAGTCCTCCTGGATGGTGGCTACCTGCCGGAGGCCATTATGGCCAGTGGCACCTTCCCGTCCCTGTTTGAGCCTGCCGATGTAGACGGGCAACTTCTTATAGACGGGGGGGTCCTGAATAACTATCCTGTGGATGAGGTAAAGAAAATGGGGGCCGATATCATTATAGGGGTGGATGTGCAACACGGCCTGCGCGACAGGGAGTCCCTTCTTTCCGCTACCGAGATCCTTCTTCAGATCAACAATTACCGAACAGTTGGTGCGATGAGGGAAAAATCGAAACGTACTGATATTTACATCCAACCCGACGTCCAGAATATCTCGGTCATAGATTTTGATCTCAGGGAAACCATCATTGAAAGGGGGGAGGATGCAGCCCGTTCCAACTTCGACGCCCTGAAAGAACTTGCCTCAAGACAGGGGGAACTCCCCCTTAAAAGGCAGGTAATAGCACCACAGGACTCCCTGCTTGTGAACCGCCTGATCCTCAAAGGGAATAATAGCTATACCCGGGGGTATGTAAAAGGGAAGCTCCGTTTTAACCTGTCGGAACCCATTCATTTCAATAAACTTCAGCAGGGGATCAGCAACCTGGCAGCCACAGGGAACTTCCATACGATAAGGTATAAGCTTATTGCGAATGGTATAGGGGAAGACCTTATAATGAAGCTGGAGGAGAACCCCATTAAAACCTATATCAGGCTGGGCGCCCATTATGACGACCTTTACAAGAGTGCTGCCATAATTAACCTTACCCGGAAGAAGTTCCTTTTAAATGACGACGTTGCTTCCTTTGACCTGATTGTGGGCGACAATGTGCGCTATAATCTGCAGTATTATGTTGACAAGGGTTTTTACTGGAGTTTCGGGCTGAATTCGAGTTTTAATGAATTCGACAGGGAAATAAACTACAATGTGATCCGGTCAAATTTCGATGTTCCCGATGGCGGCAACATCAATAACATCAACCTGGAAGTAACAGACTTCACCAACCAGCTGTACCTGCAGACCGTGTTGCAGGAAGAATTCGCCTTTAGTATTGGCGCGGAACACAAATTCCTGAAATACAGCACCCTCACCCTTAATGAAATCCAGGACAATACTTTGTCGGCCCCGGAACAAGCTGCCGACACCCGTACCTTCTTTGAAAAAAGCCACTATTTCAGCGCCTTTGGAAAATTAACCCTGGACACCTATGACAATTCTTACTTCCCCACCAAAGGGCTCTATTTCGACGGGGATTTCCATTTCTATGTATTCTCCTCGGATTACAATGAAAATTTTAAGGAATTTTCAATTGCCAAGGCCCGCCTGGGGGGTGCATTTCCGATTTTCCCCCGCTTGTCGATGAACCTGGAAACGGCCGGAGGCTTTAAACTGGGAACTTCCAATGTATCGTCACTTGATTTTGTGTTAGGGGGATATGGTGCCAACACACTTAATAATTTTACGCCCTTTTTTGGCTACGATTTCCTCAGCCTGCCCGGAAACAGTTTTGTCAAGGCCATGGGGCAACTCGATTACAGGTTTGCCCCCAAGAATCACCTGATGCTGGCCGCGAATATTGCCAATGTGGATGACGACCTTTTCCGGACCGGGGAATGGTTTACAGCCCCGGATTTTACCGGATATGCTCTGGGCTATGGCTGGGAATCCTTTTTCGGCCCCGTGCAGATTTTCTATTCCTGGTCGCCCGAAATCAGGAATTCCCGTTTCTTTTTCAGTATAGGGTACTGGTTTTAGCAGCTGCCAGGCATATCCCCTGAAAATGAGCTGTCTTCGGGGGGCAAAATCCCTGGAATTCCAACGATTTTTACGATATTTGCAGGGAAAGCTACCAGGGATGCCAGATCTCAGAATTGATATTACCGCCCACCTCAGGGCCATGTGGTAAGTTCCACGGAACTTCACAGGGGGAGTGATCTCCTCATATCAGCGTTTTATTAATCAATTCAGTAAACACAGTATGGCAACGACAGACAGAACATCATTAAAACTTCCCAAAGAAAACCAACAGGCCGGAGACTTCCTTCCCCTTCTGGGCACCGACCATGTAGAATTATATGTAGGCAATGCCAAACAGGCGGCGTATTATTATATGGCGGCATGGGGTTTTCAGCCAGTGGCCTATGCCGGCCTGGAAACAGGCCTCAAAGACAAGGTCTCCTATGTGGTACAGCAAGACAGGATCCGGCTGGTGCTTACCTCCCCCCTGAAGCCGGGCGGGGAGATCAACCGGCATATAGAAACCCATGGCGATGGGGTAAAAGTTATAGCGCTGTGGGTAGACGACGCAGCAAAAAGCTATGAGGAAACAACCAAACGCGGGGCAGAAAGTTATTTCAGGCCCAAAACGCTGAAAGACGAAAATGGGCAGGTGGTGCTCTCCGGGATTCATACCTACGGGGAAACCGTGCATGTTTTTGTGGAGAGGAGTGACTACAATGGGGTATTTATGCCAGGCTTCAGGCCCTGGAAGCCCTTTTACCGGCCGGCACCCCTTGGGTTGAAATATATAGACCATATGGTGGGCAACGTAGGCTGGAACGAGATGAACAAATGGTGCGAATTTTACGCCCGGGTAATGGGCTTCGCCCAACTGGTGTCTTTCGATGACAAGGATATCTCCACCGAATACACAGCCCTGATGAGCAAGGTAATGAGTAACGGGAACGGACGTATCAAATTCCCCATTAACGAACCTGCAGACGGCCGTAAAAAATCGCAGATAGAAGAATACATCGATTTCTATAACGGGGCAGGCGTGCAACACATGGCCCTGGCAACCGACAATATTATCGAGACGGTTACCGCGCTCAGGAACCGGGGCGTTGAATTCCTCACCGTTCCGGCCACCTATTACGAGGATGTGCTCGACAGGGTGGGCCAGATCGACGAGAGCCTTGAACCCTTAAAGGAACTGGGTATCCTGATAGACCGCGACGAAGAAGGCTACCTGCTGCAGATTTTCACCAAACCCGTCCTGGACCGGCCAACATTATTCATCGAGATCATTCAGCGAAAAGGGGCCCGTTCCTTCGGCAAGGGAAATTTCAAGGCGTTGTTTGAGGCGATTGAAAGGGAACAGGCCGCCCGCGGCACCCTTTAACGGCCCTCGCTACCCCGGCATGCTGCTAAAGTAATGTTAATTGAGTAGTTAAAGTACGTTAAAAGCATTTCCATAAATTATATCATGTAGTACATTTGTATCACATAAGGGGTGGTTCCCTTATTACTTTAAGTATTGGTTTTTCATAATTTAAAGTTTGGTTGGTTATTTAGGAAAAGCCCCGGCGCCCGCCGGGGCTTTTTTTTTGCTGTTACAGGGAACCCCTTCTTCCGGTACTCCAGGCAAACACAATACTTTGGAATAAATTTTGTTTAATTAATGGTAAATTCTTACGGCATGATGGCTGTTTTAGTACTTTTAATCAAAAGATTCGGAATGCGTACGCTCACAGTGGCTTTGATGATGCTGTTGGGATTATCCCTGTGGGCCCAGAACGGGGGTTCTTCCTATACCAGCAAGGTACCTGCTTTCCAGGAAGGGGAGTGGCTGAAGTTCCGTTTGCATTACGGCATCCTCAATGCCAGCTACGCCACCCTCCGGGTAAAGACCGATACGGTGGGCGATGTCCCGGTTTACCACGTGGTAGGCAGGGGGAAAACCACAGGATTTGCCAGCATATTTTTTAAGGTTGATGATACCTACGAAAGCTATTTCGGCAAAAAAGACGGGAGGCCATACAGGTTTATCCGGAAAATTGATGAAGGCGGTTATACAAAAGATATAGAGATCGAGTTTGATTACAGGAAGGATGTAGCCATTCTGAAGGATAAAAAGAACAATAAAAAGTTTAATTTTACACTCAATGAGGACATCCAGGACCTGATCTCGGCATTTTATTACCTCAGGAACCACTACGACCCGAATAAGCTCGAAGTGGGTAAATCAATCGAACTGAACATGCTTTACGATGATGACGGCATTTTCCCATTCCGTCTCAAATACCTGGGTAAGGAAATCCTGAATACAAAATTCGGGAAAGTAGAATGCTTAAAATTCCGTCCTTATGTGCAGTCCGGGCGGGTATTCAAAGAACAGGAAAGCCTCTCCCTCTGGGTTTCCAACGATTTGAACCGCATTCCCATCAGGGTTAAAGCCGATCTGGCTGTCGGGTCTCTTAAAGCGGACCTCGACGGTTACAATGGCCTTAAGAACCAGTTCAAGATCATAATGGACTAATGAAGTAATGAAAGACAAGGAGCGTATAGACCTGCAACTCGCCAGGCTGGAAGAGAAATACAAGGATTCGGGCCAGGACCTGAGTTCGTACCTCGACGGCTTGCTCTACCAGCGCTACCTTACCTACTGGGATTATATCCACCTTGATACCCTGCTGAGCCTACAGGTACCCAGGACCCATTATCCGGACGAGGAGATTTTCATCATGTACCACCAGATTACCGAGCTTTATTTTAAGCTCATCCTGCATGAACAGAAGCAAATTGTAGACGACAAATCGCAGAACGTCGATTTTTTTGTCGAAAAACTCAACCGGATCAATAATTATTATTCGGCGCTTATATCTTCTTTCAGCATCATGGTGAGGGGTATGGAAAGGGAGCAATTCCTTAAATACCGGATGGCCCTGTTGCCCTCCAGCGGGTTCCAGTCTGCCCAGTACCGGATGATTGAGATTTACGCCACCCCCCTCCANCTGCTGGTGCACCATTCTGTAAGGGCCGCCTATTCAGGAAAGGATGCNGTTGANGAAGTATACGAACATATGTACTGGAAAAAGGGCGCTACAGACCTCCATACGGGAGAAAAGACGCTTACCCTCAAACAGTTTGAATACCGTTATACACCCAGGTTCATCCGGCTTGCCAACCAGGTGAAAGACAGCACCATCTATGATAAATACCTGCAGTTGCCGGCTAAGGGCCGTGATAATAAAGTGTTGATCAGTGCGTTAAGGGATATGGATATTAATGCCAACATCAACTGGAGGCTTGTTCATATGGGATCGGCACAGCGCTACCTCGACAAGGACAACGCCGCAATAGAAGCCACAGGGGGCACCAACTGGAAACAGTATTTACCCCCGAGTTTCCAGTTAGTGGTGTTTTTTCCGGAACTATTCAGCAAACAAGAGTTAAATAATTGGGGAAAACAATGGGTAGACCATATATTTATCCCGGACAAAATTAAAAATCAGTAATGAAGAAATTCTGGGGCACCCTTCTATTATTGTTTTGCATCGCCGCCTGCAAGCAAGAACCTCCCTCACAGGAACAGCCGCAACCTGAAATAACAGCCCGGGTTGCAGATCAACCGGTACCCACGGAAAAATTCGGGTTTAACCTGGATGAGTTTACTGTACAGCACGATACTATCAGGAACGGGGAGAGTTTTGGAGAGCTGATGGCCCAGAACAGGGTCGATTACCCCAAGATCTACACCGTAGGAGAAAAGTACAGGGATATCTTCGATGCGCGGAGGATCCGCGCCGGTCGTCCTTACCTCCTCCTGAAATCGAAGGATACGGCCCAGGCCGCACAGGTATTTGTGTACCAGAACGACCCGATTAATTATACAGTGGTGGATTTCCGCGACAGCGTTCATGTATACCAGGGCCGGCAAAAAGTGAAGGAAGTGCTGCGGGAAGCATCAGGCGTTATAGAAACCAGCCTGTCTGAAGCCATCCTGGACCGTGGGATTGACTACAATATCACCAACAACCTCTCCGAGATCTATGCATGGACTGTTGATTTCTTCCGNCTTCAGAAAGGCGACAAGTTTAAGGTGATTTACAGGGAAAAATATATCAACGATACGATTTACGCGGGCGCAGGCCCTATTGAAGCGGCCTATTTTGAGCATAACGGCACCCCGCTGTACGCCTTTGCCTATGAATCGGATTCCCTTCATAATGTGATTGATTATTTTGATGATGAAGCCAATAACCTCCGCCGGACTTTCCTCAGGGCCCCGGTGAAGTTCAGCAGGATCTCCTCCAGGTACAACCTGAAGCGGCGGATCCGGTACTATGGCTATAAGGTAAGGCCGCATAAGGGAACGGATTACGCGGCACCCATTGGTACTCCCATAATGGCAACCGCCGACGGAACCGTGGAGGAATCCACCCGAAGGGGCGGCAATGGAAAGTATGTAAAGATCCGCCACAACAGCACTTATAGTACGCAATACCTGCATATGAAGGCCCAGAATGTAAAACGCGGACAGTTTGTTCGCCAGGGCGACGTGATCGGCTGGATCGGGATGACCGGAAACACGGGAGGCCCGCACGTTTGCTACCGCTTCTGGAGAAATGGCAGGCAGGTTGACCCTCTTCGGGAGGAACTCCCCGCTGCTGAACCGCTGGCGGAAGCCCTCAGGCCGGATTACTTCGCCTTTATCAAACCGTTAAGGGCCCAGCTTGATTGTATCCAATTTGAGGAATATCCGGAAGAAGAGTTGCTAACGCTTAATGAAGAGCATGCCATTACCAACAACGAACCCGACATCTACTGAAGCCTGGAAGGCACTTGGGGAACACTACAGGGAAACCAGAGACCTGCACCTAAAAGAACTTTTTAAGGAAGATACCAACCGGGCTGAGAAATTCAGCCTGCACTGGGACGGTTTCCTCGTTGACTACTCCAAGAACCGGATCACGGCACGCACCCGTGAGTTATTGTTGCAACTGGCCGACGAGATAGGGCTTAAACATGCTATCGACAGTTATTTCAGAGGGGAACCCATTAACCAGACAGAAGGCAGGGCGGTACTTCACACAGCCCTGAGGGCAAGTGAGTCCGACATCATCATGGTTGACGGTGTCAACGTAGTACCTGAAGTATATGCAGTAAAAGAGGCGATCAGGAACTTTACGGAGGCGGTTATTCATGGAGGTAAACGCGGGTTCACCGGGAAGGCCTTTACGGATGTTGTGAACATCGGGATCGGGGGCTCAGACCTTGGTCCTGCCATGGTTACGGAAGCCCTTAAATTTTACGCCAACCACCTGAAAATGCATTTTGTGAGCAATGTAGACGGCGACCATGTTCAGGAGGTAATAAAGGGACTGAACCCCGAGACCACCCTTTTTGTAGTGGTTTCCAAAACTTTTACCACCCAGGAAACCCTCAGCAATGCCACCACTCTTAAAAATTGGTTCCTGCAATATGGCAGGCAGGAAGATATCGCCCTGCATTTTGCTGCTGTTTCGACCAATACCGGGAAGATTGCTGAATTCGGCATAGATGAAGCCCATGTTTTCCCTATGTGGGACTGGGTGGGCGGCCGCTTCTCGCTCTGGAGCGCCGTCGGGCTGTCCATAGCCCTGGCAGTTGGCTTCGATCATTTTGACGGGTTGCTGAAAGGAGCCCATGCCATGGACATCCATTTCAGGGATACCGCATTCAGCAGCAACATACCTGTTATCCTTGGACTTCTGAGCCTGTGGTATAATAATTTTTATGGGGCTGAAACCGAAGCCATTATACCTTACAGCCAATACCTGCACCGCTTTTCCGCATACCTGCAACAGGGAATAATGGAAAGCAACGGTAAAAGCGTAGATCGCAACGGAAACAGGGTGGATTACCAGACGGGGACCATTATATGGGGCGAACCGGGGACCAATTCCCAGCATGCCTTCTTCCAGCTGATCCACCAGGGAACCAAACTGATCCCGGCAGATTTCATAGGCTTCAGGAAATCGCTTCACGGGGATGAAGACCACCATATGAAACTGATGGCCAACTTTTTTGCACAGACGGAAGCCCTGATGAATGGCAAAACCGCCGCGGAAGTAGCGGCAGAACTCAGACAGGGCGGATCTTCCGGGGAAGCCCTGGAAACCCTGATTCCCTTCAAGGTTTTTGAAGGTAACAAACCCACCACTACCATCCTTATAGACAGCCTTAATCCCGAAAGCCTGGGGGCTCTCATTGCCCTCTACGAACATAAAATCTTTGTGCAGGGAGTCCTGTGGAATATTTTCAGCTATGACCAATGGGGGGTAGAGTTGGGGAAACAGTTGGCCAGTACCATCCTTAAAGACCTGCAGGGTTCCGAAATCTCCAAACACGATGGGTCGACCTTACAATTATTGCAATATTTTAAGAAATAATCTTCTTCATTGAAATTTCTGCAATAAACCGCCTTAAATCAGGCTATTTCTTGCTTTTCCTATTGCTAATTTTATGTTAATTTGTGTGTGTTAAATTAACACTGAGGTAATGCCTGAATGTTTTAAATGGAACATTTTTGCATGGTAAAAAACCACGTAACACTAAAACACATGAATATGACAAAGATTTACTTTGCAGTCGCCGCCTTCTTTTTATCAGCGGTTGCTTTTGCACAGGTAACCCTTAGCGGCACGGTGCTCGACGGGGAAGTGGGCGGACCACTCCCGGGGGCCAATGTCCTGCTCAGGGGAACAAGCCTAGGCGTATCGGCCGATTTTGACGGGAATTTTACCCTGGAAGTACCACAGCAATCAGGGACGCTTGTAATTTCCTACATCGGATTTGTACCCCAACAGGTTAGTTTTAACGGCAGTGCCAACCTGGGGAATATTACCCTGCAGGCAGATGCGGAAGAACTGGAAGGGGTGGTGGTGATTGGATCCGGGCTTATCGACCTGGCCCGGGACCGGCAGACACCCATAGCCGTATCGAGCATCCCGGCCGCCGAAATCCAGACCAAGGGCATCGGGAACGTTGAATTCACAGAGGTGATGAAGAACACCCCTAATGTCTATGTATCCAATCAGGCGGGCGGTTTTGGCGATTCCCAGATCTTCCTCAGGGGTTTCGATCAGGTTAACACCGCTGTACTTTTGAACGGGCAGCCTATCAATGGGGTGGAGGATGGCCGTGTATACTGGTCCAACTGGTCGGGCATGGCCGATGTGGCCAATGCCGTGCAGATTCAAAGGGGGCTGGGGTCTTCTAAACTCGCCATCTCATCCGTAGGGGGAACCATCAACATTGTTTCCAAGGCTGCCGAACGGATGCAGGGCGGGTTTGCCAGGTTCCTGGCGGGGAACGACAGCTATTTAAAGACTACGGTCAGCTATGACTCGGGCCTGGAGAACAAATGGGCCTTCTCTGTCCTGATAGACCACTGGCAGGCACACCGGAAATTTGCAGGGGGAACCTACGGGCAGGGGCAAAACTATTTCTTCGGGGTGGGTTACAAACCTAATGACACCCATATGTTCAATTTCCTGATTACAGGGGCGCCTCAGTACCACGGGCAGAATTTTTCAAAAGATCTCGAAGACTATGAAGAATTCGGGGAAAAATTTAACCCCAATTCAGGTTTCCTCGAAGGCGAGCAACTTTCCTGGAGGCAAAATTATTACCACAAACCGGTGGCCAACCTGAACTGGGACTGGAACATCAGCGATAATTCCGCCCTTTCCACGGTGCTGTATGCTTCCTGGGGCCGCGGAGGCGGCACGGGGCCTTTAGGGGCCCAGGACGATTTCTTCCGCGAAGACGGCCAGGTTGATTTTGATGCCATTGTGGCGAATAACCGGGCATTGAACCCCGGTGGCCTGGGCACGTTCGGCACCTCCGGGATCCTGCGATCTTCGGTGAATAACCATAACTGGTACGGCGCACTCAGCAATTTCGAGTATAACCCCACGGAAGAATGGTCGATGAACATCGGGGCCGATTTCCGCTTCTACAAGGGCGACCACTTCCGTCAGCTGGTAGATCTTTTGGGGCTCGACGGCTACCAGGATAATTTCCGTACAGACCGCCCGGATGATTATGTGATCTCGGAGACCTTCGAAGCGGACCCATGGGCTTCCCTGACCGATTTCGCGGACCCTGACCAGCGATATGATTACGATTATTCCGAGAATATTAACTACCAGGGAGTTTTCGGCCAGGTGGAATATGCAACCGATAACATATCGGCCTTCTTCCAGGGGGCCCTCTCCAACCAGGATTACCAGCGTGAAGGCCGCCTTAGCGGCTTTGGCGACGGGATAGGTCAATCAGACAAACTCAACCGTATCGGGTGGAACGTTAAAGGCGGGGTAGGATATTCGTTTGACAGCAGGCACACGGTATTCGTTAATGCCGGGCAGTATTCAAGGCAGGCCTTTCTCGACAATATTTTCGCCAACATCCGTTATTCCAACGAAGTGGTGGAGCCTGAGGTAGACAATGAGGAGATTACCGGCATAGAAGGGGGCTACCGCTTTACCGGAGGTGATTTCAGGGTGAATGTGAATCTGTATTATACAAAATGGGCCAACCGTTTCCTTCAGGATTTCGGCACCCAGGACGTAAACGGCACAGAAACCGATGTACGCACACGTTATACCGATATCGCCCAGTTGCATAAGGGGATCGAAGTTGACGTTCGTTACCGTCCAAGCTCGGCATTTCTCCTGAGGTGGCACGGTACCGTGAACAACTGGGAATACGACGGCAACACGCCATTCATTACCGAAGATGACGAAACCGGGGAACTCATCGCCCGGGGGAATGTTGATCTTACGGGAACCAAGATCGGACAGGCACCACAGGTGTCTACCGGTGCAGGTACCGTAATCAATATCTGGGAAAGCTTTAGCATAGATGCCGATATGAATATCTATACGGACCTGTACGGTTTCGTGGATACCCAGGATGTAATCGACGCATCCCAGACCGGGGAGGTCTTCCAGTCTGAAAGGTTACCGGCCTATACGCTCGTAGATGCAGGGGCTACCTACAAATTCCAGCTCGGGAGCAACGAACTGCAACTTCGTGGCAATGTTTACAACGTCTTTGATGCAGATTACATCAGCCAAAAGGATTCCTTCGGCTACTATCTGGGCATCGGCAGGACCTTTAATGTAAGCGCCCGCTATAATTTCTGAGGAATATTTCCTGATTATCAGGCAAAAACCCCGGGCTATAGGTCCCGGGGTTTTTTTATGGCCAAAAAAAGGTATATTTAACAGCTCAACCAAGAATACAGTTCCATGGAAATACTACAAATCGTACACTCCTACCTGGCTTATATAGTGCTGGGCGTTTTGATCATCGCGGTGGCAAATGCCATCATGGGATATTCCGGCAATAAGTTGTTCACCCTGGANAAGGANTTCNGGATAAGCCTTTTCGCCCTGATCTTTTCACACCTGCAATTGTTNCTNGGGCTGATCCTTTACTTTATTAGCCCTAACGGCCTCGACGCCCTGCTTAACCTGGGGATGGGAGGGCTTAATTCTGCGGCTCGCCTGCTGGCCGTAGAGCACCCTTTTATCAATATCCTGGCTATAATCCTCATCACTATTGGCTGGTCCAGGCATAAGAAACAGATGGAAGCCCGCAAAAAATTCCGGACCATTGCCATTTTCTACGGGCTGGGGCTGCTGCTAGTATTGAGCAGGATCCCCTGGGCACAATGGTTCGCATAATTAAATTCACTAAACAGTATCCAAATGAAACAACACCTTAAAATTTTTACGGTACTACTGATAGTATGTACCGCCGGCCTCAGCGCCCAGGAGATCTCCCTTTTTAACGGGAAAGACCTGTCAGGATGGACGATATACGGCACCGAAAAATGGTACGTGGAAGACGGGATCCTGGTTTCGGAAAGCGGGCCCGATGCCGGCTATGGCTATCTGGGCACCAACGAACACTATAAGGATTTTGAACTTACCCTCGAGTTCCAGCAGGAAGCCAATGGTAACAGCGGGGTCTTTATCCGTTCAACGGTAGACGGCACCAAAGTAAGCGGATGGCAGGTTGAAGTAGCCCCTCCCGGGCATCATACCGGCGGGGTTTATGAATCATATGGGCGGGGGTGGCTGATCCAGCCCCCGGCTGAAAAAGATGAAGCCCTGAAATTCGGGGAATGGAATACCATGAAGATCCGTGTCGTGGGCAATCAGCTTACCTCCTGGCTTAACGGGGTGGAAATGGTCTCCATCAGTGATGAAAAAATTGGCGCGGGGGAAGGATCCATTGCCTTGCAGATCCATGACGGGGGCGGCATCAAGGTTAGGTGGAGGAATATCTCCCTGGTTCTCCCCCAGTAATCCTCAGGGAACTTCCCGGATAAGAAAAACGTAAACGGGGAAGTGATCGCTGTAACCGCCCATATAGCGGCCTCCTGCATAGCTGCGGTATGGGTATCCACGATAACGCCCGCTATTGGTGCGAAGGAAATGCGGGTTATAAACCCGGGCCTTCCAGAACCGGTAGGCGCCTTTTTTGGGGAAGANCATNGCAGTGCTTAACAGGATCTGGTCGAACAGGCTCCAGCGGTCCCGGTATGCCAGGCTGCCGGCACCTTTTTTATAGAGCGCCTCCATGGGGTTATAAAGTTCTCCTGCCCCCAGCAGGGCAGTGTCGCCCCTGGCTTTCAGGACTTTTTTAATACTCGCGTCCGTGGGGTTGTCATTCAGGTCGCCCATCAGGATGATTTTAGGATCAGGGGATTCCCCTGACAGCGAATCCATTATCCTTAAATTAAGCCCGGCCGCAGCCCTGCGGTAGGGATCGCTTCGCGCCTGCCCCCTCTCCGCGACGGCCAGTGGTTTATGAGGAGATACAGCTGCTCCCCGTCGAGCAGCCCGTCTACCACCAGGATATCACGGGTATAGTCCCGCTCTTCTTCCACATTTTGCAGCAGCAGGCGGTGGCTCCGGAAGGCTATGGGGGTGAAGGCTGCCCGCCTGTACAAGAGGGCCACATCGATCCCCCTTTCGTCCGGGGAATCAAAATGCAGGATCCCATAATCTGCGGATTTAAGTTGGCTGGTATGAACCAGGTCTACCAGGACCCCGCGGTTCTCAACCTCGCAAACCCCTATCAATTCCGGCGGCGACGGATTTGTTTCCCGCCCGATCCCGGACAATACCCTGCCAAGCTTTTCAATTTTATCCCGATAACGCGTCTCAGACCAGTGGTCTTTTCCTTCAGGGGTCCGGTCATCATCATAAATCAGGGTGTCGTTTACCGTATCGAAAAGATTTTCCAGATTGTAGAATGCAACGGTCCGTACCTGGTAGTTTCCCGTTTCCTGTGCAACACAAGCCTGCAACACGAGTATCGCCAACCCCAGGGATACGATTTCAGGAAGGAATGGTTTTCTCATAGGGGCGAAGCTACTCCCGAAGGCTGCAAGGACGATGCAGTGGGCCTCTATACTTTTGGCATGAAAACCAGGCTATCATGCGAAAGTGTTATTTCATTTTGGGTTTCCTCCTGGCAGCCGGCTTATATTCCCAGGAGGGTGGCCTGACCGGAACNGTGGCTGATACCCGTAGTGGTGAACCTCTTCCGGGATGCAGGGTGGCACTGGAAGGTACAGGCCATACCACGCATACCGCCAAAGACGGCAGCTTCGAATTCAGGGGGGTGCTGCCCGGTTCATATATCGTGCTGCTCATGCTGCCCGGATATCACAACAAACGCCTTCCGGTGACCGTGGAAGGTGGAAGGCTTGATCTCGGGCAGTTGCTGCTGGAACAGGATCTTCCCTCCGACACCGCCGATGCGCTTATCAGCCTGACCGAAGCGGAATTGGGTGAAGACGCCATGGATGCGCCCGTATATGGCCTGTTGAACAGCGGGATGGATGTCTTTCTCCGCCGTGCCGCATTCGATTTCAGCCAGGCCTTTTTCAAAATCCGGGGTTATGATTCCCGTAATACAACCGTCCTGCTCAATGGCTTCCCGATGAATAGCCTGTACGACGGCAGGCCCCAGTGGAATCACTGGGGTGGCCTGAATGATGTTGGAAGGAACCAGGAACTTACCTATGGCCTCCGGGCTTCTGATTATTGTTTCGGCGGCCTGCTGGGGAGCAGCCTGATAGATATGCGGCCTTCCGGCCTGCGACCGGGTTACCGTTTTTCGGGTTCCTTCTCGGACCGGGCCTACAAAGGCCGGGTGATGGGCACCTATGTCTCCGGGCAAGCCGGTAAACCCTTTGAATTTGCTTTCTCGGCCTCACGCCGATGGGCCGGGGAAGGCCAGGTAAAAGGGACGTTGTATGATGCCTGGTCGGCATTCGCTGCCCTGGAATACCGGCTCAACAGCCGGAACAGTCTGGTGCTTACCACCCTGCTCGCCTCTAACCGGCGGGGCCGCTCCGCCGCCCTTACCGGGGAGGTCGCCAGGCTTTTGGGAAGTACCTACAATCCCTATTGGGGTTACCAGAACGGGGAACAGAGGAACTCCAGGGAGCGGCTGATCAGGGAACCGCTTTTCCAGTTTAATTACCACTACCATGGCGAAAGGTCCTCTCTGGATCTCGGG
>JGI25321J50212_10001040_pt1 | contig 25952 bp, 24 predicted proteins | sample AutmiccommuBRH23_FD_50212 | JGI IMG/M metagenome (IMG submission 50212)
TATAGCAAACTTTCTCTGGTTGGGGGTTTTGGAAGGGTCGTCGTCCTTTAAAAAGAAAGCGAAGAATTCATCGCCAACCGATAATTTCAACCGGCTGGCCATGGTTCGCGACATCAAGACCTCTGTATTAAGGTCCCCGTTAAATTCGGGGAGGCGGCCTTCCACCAGGAATTCCCGGAATTCCCCCCAGTTGTAATCCCGGCCCACCCCCTTGGCGATGATCCCTTCAAAAGTATCCTCGGTACGGATTATCCCGCCTTTGCTGGCAACGGCCTGGATATGGGAGATCCCGTCGACCGAATTAAATTGGGGATAAAAATCCTGGTTGGTAGAAACAGGAACCACGGAGACCTCTGACCGGTTATTATCGTAATTGTAAATCTGGATATGCCCGTTGAAGGCAGCGATCTTTTCCCGGATCTTGTGCTTCAGCCCCACCCCCGTGGCGATTGCCACCAGCATCATAATGAGGCCCATCGCTATAGCAGCTATGGCAATTTTTATTATTGGCGCCGAAATACTAATTTTATGCTCTTTCCCCTGTATCAGTCTTCTGGCAATAAAAAATTCTAAATTCAAAGGATGGAATTTATATACGGTTTCAAAAATACGGTTTTCCTGTGGCTTTTTATGCTGCTTGCCTGTGGAAACGGGCACAAACTCAAACNGGCCCAGCCAGACCCTATANCCACTTACCTTCTTGATTTTGANCCCGAACCGGTTGTCCCCGCGGCAAACCGCACCGAAGCTTACCTTCCGCTGCTCAGGGATAAAAAAGTAGGNATTGTGGCCAACCAGACCAGTGTTATTTTCAAAGACCTTGTAAAGGCAGACACCANCGGGTCTTCCTATACCCATCTTGTAGATTCGCTCTTATCAATGGGGGTGGATGTCCGTAAGGTTTTTGCCCCCGAACACGGNTTCCGTGGGATGGCAGACGCAGGCGAACATGTTAAGGACGGCAGGGATGCAGCAACCGGCCTCCCTATTTTTTCGCTCTATGGCAGCCAGCGTAAACCCGGACCTGAATTGCTGGAGGATCTGGATATTGTCGTCTTCGACATACAGGATGTCGGCGTACGGTTCTATACTTATATCGCCACCCTGCAGCTTGTAATGGAAGCCTGTGCGGAAGCCGGTTTACCGGTAGTGGTGCTCGACAGGCCCAACCCTAACGGGCATTATATAGACGGCCCGACGATGGAGCCGGAGCATAGGGGATTTCTGGGGCTCACCCCCATCCCCCTGGTTTACGGGATGACCATAGGTGAATATGCCCGGATGATNAATGGGGAAGGATGGCTGGAAGGAGGTATTAAGGCAAACCTGCAAGTGGTGCCGCTTCAAAATTATACCCATGCCTCCCGTTATAGTCTCCCCATACGCCCCTCCCCCAATTTACCTAATGACCAGGCCATCAAACTATATCCCAGCCTGGGGCTTTTTGAAGGCACCAATATCAATGCGGGCAGGGGTACTGAATTTCAGTTCCAGCGATACGGGGCCCCCTTCCTCGATTCAACTGCTTACAAATTCAACTATGTGCCGGAAGCCAATTTTGGGGCCAAATCGCCAAAACACCTCGGCGAACGTTGTTTCGGAAGGGACCTTTCTGAAATTGCCGCGCCCTCGGAAGTTTCGCTGCAATGGCTCCTGGATGCCTATAATCATACCGCGGACAAATCACTTTTCTTCAACACAAGCGGTTTTACCAAACATGCAGGAACCCAAAAGTTGCAGCAACAAATTGAATCAGGATGGCCGGAAGAAAAGATCCGGGCCGGATGGCAGGAAGACCTTGCACGATTTAAGAAAATAAGGGCAGGCTACCTCCTTTATGAATAGGTCGTTTCTTTAAGGGGAATGGATGTGGGCTTCCTGTATTTGTGGAAGGGTTGTTTTAACAGGCCCATGACACTGCCGTTTTCACTGCGATCGGGGAAAGTATCGACCCCGTAAATGACTTCTTCCCGATTAAGTTCCATATAGTTCCGAACAACCGGTCCCAGATTGAAAAAATATTCCCATAATTGGAATCGGTATAAGGCAACATATAATGGTGGTGCACCTTATGCATATCCGGGGAAACTAAAAACCAGCTCAGGGCGCGGTCTACCTTTCCCGGCAAGCGGATATTTGCATGGGTAAACTGTGTTGCGACCAGCGAAAGCGACTGGTAAAGCATTACCAGAGCAATGGGAGTGCCAATAACAAAGACACCAAAAAGGGTAAAGATGAAACGGATCAGGCTTTCTAACGGATGGTGGCGGTTTGCCGTGGTGGTATCCACTTCATGGTCTGTATGATGCACCAGGTGAATCATCCAAAGCGGTTTTATCCTGTGTTCCACATAATGAGGCAGGTAAGCCCCCATAAAATCGAGTAGCAATACGCCGATCAGGGCATACAGCCAGAGGGGCATTTCGGGAAGCCAGTTCAAAATGCCGAAATCATTGGCCGCTACCCAGTCGCTCGTCATTAACAACAAAAATGCCAGGGCAAAATTGATGACGATGGTTGTTAACGTAAAAAAGAAATTGGGTATGGCATGCCGCCATTTTTTATAGGAAAACCGGAAAAGGGGCACCGCGCCTTCCAGCAACCAGAATATGGTGATCCCGAGCACCAGGATCAGGCTCCGGTGAGAAGATGGGATGGTCTCAAAATAATGCAATATGGCTTCCACGGAATAAAATTAGAAAATAATCCCGTAAGGCGGCCGGTTACAGGTGCTATACTTTGACCCGCTTTTTCATTTCTTCCACAATCGCAAAAGCTGCCGGGCAAATCGCCACGTTTTTGAGTGTGATACTGCTGATCTGATGAAACTTTTTCCTGTCGGTATGGGGGAATTCCCGGCAGGCCTTCGGCCTCACTTCGTAAATGCTGCACCTGTTATCAGCCCCCAGAAAAATGCAGGGCAATTCCCGGAGTACATGGTCTTTATCTTCATCCACTTCCAGATATTCCCCTATAAATTTTCCGGGTTTCAACCTTAAATGCCGTGCAATCCGCTCTATATCGGCGGCAGTGAAAAGCGGCCCTGTGGTCTTGCAGCAATTGGCGCATTGCAGGCAATCGGTCCTGCTAAACTCAGCCTCATGAAGCTCCTGCATCGTATAATCCAGGTTTTTAGGTGGTTTTTTCTTCAGCTTCGAAAAAAATACCTTGTTCTCCTTCAGTTTTTCCCTGGCCTTCACGGGCAATTGACTGAGTCTTTCTTCCATAGTAATAATTACAAATTCTGGCGGAAGCCGGCATCATCCCGGAAGAGCCGTACCCCCGAATGGTAAAATTACCTATTTTAGGCAAGTTTTCCGGAGGAAAGCCGTGAATTGCGGATTTCTACCTGCCCACCCACACATGGCGCGGCAGGATGGGCTGGAATACCTAAAATGCATATAAAATGATAGTATCCGGACGGCTGTATGACGGAGCATGATGTTTTTGGAAAAGCGTTGCAGGAATACCAGCAGGGTTTTACGGCAGCCAGGCTTACCACCTACCTGCAAATTCCGGGTTATACCCGCCCTATTAAGGACACGCTTCCTGTTTCGTACCTCTTCAGGGGTTTTAATGAAATGTCCGAACTGGAAAAGAAGGCGTTGGGCCATTGCCGGGGAAAAATCCTCGATATTGGATGCGGTGCCGGCAGTCACAGTCTTTTCCTGCAACAGCAGGGCATGGATATTACCTCTCTGGATGTTTCCGAACTGGCCGTACAAACATGCCGTGCCAGGGGCCTGAAGAAGGTGGTTCATAGGGGGTTACTTGACTATAATGGCATAAAATTTGATACCTTGCTCCTGTTAATGAATGGTATAGGAGTTGCGGGACGCCTCAGTGACCTCCACGGGTTTCTGGATCATTTGAAATCATTGCTGGATAAAAAGGGGCAGGTGCTCCTGGATTCGAGCGATATAAAATATATGTATCAGGACGATGAAGATAGTTCATTCCATATACCGGCCGGACCGCCCTACTACGGGGAAGGCGAGTTTGTCGTGGAATACAAGGGTGAAAAAAGCCATAAATTCCCTTGGCTTTACCTCGACTATCCACGCCTGGAAAAGGCGGCGGCAAGCCGGGGAATGAAGTGTGAGCTGCTTTTTCCCGGGGATCATTACGACTACCTGGCGCGCCTGAGCCGGAAATAATACTAGATTTGCAATTTGAGCGTTCTGAAAACTGGGTCAGATAAAATTTAGAATATTGCTTTATGAAAAAGTGCCTGTTACTTTTGTTTTTTGCCTTTTTAATCGCTTCCTGTTCCAATTCCGATGAAGGCACAGACCCCAACAACCCGCCGGCTATAAATAAATCGGCCAACCTCCTGGCTACAGGCGCGTCAGCCAATGACATCCTTTCAAATGAGTCCTTTGACCGCCTCTTAATCGAAATAGCCTATGTCCAGAATTTCCAGCCTACACAGGAGGCAATGGATAACTTTATCGGCTATTTAAGGGCCAGGACCTTCAAACAGGACATAACCGTTGAATATAATCCTTTACCGTCCCCGGGGAAGGAAACCCTCACCCTGCAGGAGATTGCAGACCTGGAAAGTGAAAACCGGACAGCATACAACGACGGCAGTACCCTTGCCATGTATATCTACTTCGCAGATGCCCCTTCAGACAACGACGACCCAGACTCGGGCTCTGTTACGCTTGGTGCGGTTTATCGCAATACCTCCATGGTGATCCATGAAGCCACTGTGCGAAGTCTTGCCGCCAGGAGCGCACTGATTTCGGTAGCAGACGCAGAAACCGCTACCCTGAATCATGAATTCGGACACCTGTTTGGCCTTGTAGACCTGGGATCCCCGGAAGTCAATCCCCACGAAGATCCGGATTCTGAGAACCATTGCGACCAGGCCGGGTGCCTGATGCGTGCCGAACTTGAATTCGGATCAGGCCTGATGAGCGTGCTGGAAAGCAGGGCAGGAAAGGGCGCAGTTGTTCCTGAACTGGATCCGGAGTGCCTGCTCGACCTGCAATCGAATGGAGGGCGCTAATAAGCCATAACTTTTAAGCCTGACTCTTTTATCTACCAACCTTGCATCAGCCTTCAAAAAGTAGGGCCGGGGCAGGGTATACGGCAAACTTATCGTCCTTCCTTCCCATTAGTCCGTCCCATCGATATAAGGTTATGAATCCGCAAATTATCCATTAAGAAAAACTCCCTTTTACATCATTCAAATAACTATATTTAATACATGCAAAAACCAATTGTACCACACTATGAAGACTCATACGCTGACCATTAACAATAAACCGCACACGGTAGAAGCCGAGGATGACATGCCTTTACTATGGGTTCTGCGGGATTTATTGGATTTAAAAGGCACCAAGTTTGGCTGCGGCCAGGCCCATTGTGGTGCCTGCACCATATTATTAGGCGATACGGCTGTTCGTTCCTGCAGCCTGCCGGTATCGCAAATAGGGGAACAATCGATAACCACTATTGAAGGCTTGTCTGAAAACGGCGACCATCCGCTTCAGAAGGCCTGGACTGCCNATATTGTACCTCAATGCGGGTATTGCCAGACAGGGCAGATTATGAATGCCGCAGCCCTTCTCAGGAATAACCCAAACCCTTCAGGAGATGAGATTGAACAGGCCATGGCCGGTAATTTGTGCCGGTGCGGCACTTACAACCGGATCAAAGCAGCCATATTATCAGTTGTCCAATAAGTAACATTGAAATACCACCTTTACGATGCCAGCCATTCCATTTCTGAAAAATAAGTCCGTCGAAAATAAGAGCACGGTTTTCCTTCCTTCAAGGAGGGATTTTATAAAAATCAGTTCCCTNGCNGGAGGNGGCCTCCTCCTGGGGGTAAGCTTTCAATGCAGGCGCGAGGATGAAACCATAAGTTTCTCTCCCAACGTGTACCTGAGTATTTCCAGTGATAATAAAGTTTCCATCATTGCTCACCGCTCGGAAATGGGCCAGGGTATCAGGACATCGCTTCCCATGATCGTGGCCGATGAAATGGGTGCGGACTGGAAGAGCGTAAAAGTTATTCAGGCAGACGGCGATGAAGCGAAATACGGGAATCAAAATACCGACGGTTCGTTTTCCGTAAGGATGTTTTACGAACCCATGCGAAAGGCAGGGGCTACTGCCAGGCACATGCTGATCGGCGCCGCCGCCCGGGAATGGGGTGTGGAAGAGGCTACCTGCACTGCCGAAAACAGTGTTGTAACCCATGCTGAAAGTGGTAAGTCATTAACGTTTGGCGAACTTGCGGCTGCGGCGCAAAAGATTGAATTACCGGATCAGGAATCCCTTCAGCTCAAAGATTTTTCATCCTATAAGCTCGTGGGAAAAGACACCCCAATCATAGACCTGGATGACATAGTCACAGGAAAGGCCGTTTTCGGGGCGGATGTAAACCGGGCAGGCATGAAGATCGCGGTTGTACAACGAACGCCTGTAGTAGGCGCAACGATGAGGTCTTATGATGACACGGCGGCACTGGCAGTTCCCGGGGTGGAAAAAGTGGTGAAGATCAATGGTTCCGGCAACCCCCCTGGCCTCAACAAACCCCTTGAGGGCCTGGCGGTAATAGCCACGAATACCTGGGCGGCCATTAAAGGGCGGGCAGCCCTGGAAATAGATTGGGACCTGGGTGCCAATGCTTCCTATGTGTCTGAAGACCAAATGGAAGCGATGAAAAAAAGTACGCTTACCGAAGGAATGGTAAGGAGAAGCAGGGGCGACTTTGGCACGGCCAGGAAAGCAGCAGGCGAGGTTCTGGACAGAACCTTTGAAGTTCCCTATTACGCCCATGCCACTATAGAACCGCCGGCAGCCATAGCTGATTTCAGGGAGGGAAAATTGGAAATATGGGCGCCAACACAGCATCCGCAATGGGCCAGGGATTCAGTGGCGGAAGCATGCGGCATGGAAATGGCAGACGTTACCGTACATGTCACCCTTCTCGGTGGGGGATTTGGCAGAAAATCCAAACCGGACTATGTGGTTGAGGCAGCCTTACTCGCGAAGGAAACCGGCATGCCCATCAGGGTGCAATGGACACGGGAGGATGACTTACACCACGACTTTTTCCATGCCCACAGCGCACAGCGCATTGTGGCTACCCTTGATGCCAAAAANCAACTNACCGGCTGGAACCACCATACGGTATTTCCATCCATAGGGGCTACTTCCAGTGCTGATGCCTTGCAACCTTCGGATGGGGAATTGGGGCTGGGCTGTATAGATTTTCCATATGAAGTGCCCAATATTCGNATAGAAACCCATGAATCCGCCGCTCATACGCGAATCGGGTGGTTACGCTCTGTAAGCAATATCCATCACGCCTTTGCCATTTGCACCATGATGGATGAAATAGCTGAAGCGCGCGGAGTAGACCCGGTTGACCAGGCCCTGGAATTACTGGCAGATGAAAAGAAGCTCGATTTTGCCGGGGAATTACAAGGGAATTTCGAGAATTATGGCGAGAAGCTGGAAGATTATCCCTGGGAAACCAGCAGGTTAAAAAATGTAATCCGGCGGGTAGCGAAAGAGGCAAATTGGGGTAAGCCCCTGGATGAAGGCAACGCAATGGGCTTTGCTGTCCATAAAAGCTTTCTTACCTATGTGGCTTGTATTGTTGAAGTTGCCCGGGATGGGAATGGCAAGATCACCATCCCCCGGGTCCATTATGCCGTAGACTGCGGCATAGGGGTGAATACAGACAGGATCCGCTCCCAATTTGAAGGTGGGGCAATTTTTGCTACGAGCATTGCCAATACCTCTGCTATAACCCTGGAGTCGGGTAAAGTGGTTCAGAATAATTTTGANGGTTACCAATTGGTGCGCATGCCNCAATCACCTAAAGAAATCCANGTTCATATCGTGGAAANCGCCCNGAAACCAACCGGCGTGGGTGAACCGCCCGTACCCCCTTTCGCCCCTGCTTTGGCCAATGCCTGTTATAAGCTGACCGGCAAAAGGATTTACAAGTTGCCTTTTAGTTTGTAGACCAACTTGTCAATAAACAATAAACCATTGTAAGGCAGGCAGATTGTAGAACGAAATGGACCCGGAACCCGGAACCCGGAACCCAAATCAGGGAATATTCAAATACTTATGCGTCTGCAGGGAAATGCGCCATTTGGGATTGGCCATCACGTACTCCACGATCATGGGGGTAACTTTATCCCTGACGCTCCATTCGGGCTGCAGATAAAGAATACAGCTTTCTGAAACCTGCGCAGCCTGTTCCTCGGCAAAGATCAGGTCGTGTTTATTGAAAACTATTACTTTCAGCTCATGGGCCTTCTTGTGAATATTTCCTACCGGAAGCTTGTTCTTCTTGGGTGAAAGGCAAATCCAGTCCCATGTACCGCTTAAAGGAAAGGCCCCGGATGTCTCGATATGAATCTGAAGCCCNCGGGCTTTGAGGGCGGTAGTCAAAGGCCCCATATCCCAGCTAAGAGGTTCCCCCCCGGTAACCACAATGGTACCGGAATGATTGCGGGCATTTTCCGCGATGCTTTCAACAGCTGTAGGCGGGTGGGTAGCAGCATTCCAGCTTTCCTTCACATCGCACCAATGACATCCCACATCGCAACCGCCAATCCGTATAAAATATGCCGCCGTACCCTTGTGGTAGCCTTCGCCCTGGATGGTGTAAAATTCCTCCATAAGGGGTACCATCAGCCCCTTATCCACCAGCGCCATTACTTCATCTTTTACCATAGTGCAAAGATAGTATTTAAGTGACATCCGGTCGGGCATCCCGGCTTCATTTTTAAGGCAGGCCAGACGGGCCTTTATTCAAAAATTCCCCTATTTTTATCAAAAAATAATGAATGGGCAGGAAGGAAGAATTTTTAAACCATATCGTTTCAGGGTATACCACGAAAGGTGATTTTATTACCCTGGGAGCCGCAATGCTAGACGGGGAGACCGTTTCTGGTGCTAAAGTAAAATTGCCCCTTAAGACGCTTAACAGGCACGGACTCATTGCGGGGGCAACAGGAACCGGCAAGACCAAGACCCTGCAGGTGCTGGCCGAAAATCTTTCCGAAAAAGGCATCCCGGTACTTCTGATGGACCTTAAAGGCGACCTGAGCGGGCTTGCCCGGCCAAGTCCTGGCAATCCCAAGATAGATGAACGCCATACGAAGATCGGGATCCCTTTCGAGGCCAAATCCTTCCCGGTTGAAATACTTACCCTTTCGGAACAGGATGGCGTGAAACTCAGGGCGACCGTTTCGGAATTCGGGCCGGTACTCCTCTCCCGGATCCTGGATCTTTCCGAAACCCAGGAAGGGGTGGTGGCAGTGGTTTTCAAATATTGCGACGACAAAAAACTCCCCCTCCTGGATCTGAAGGACTTCAAAAAAATATTGCAATACGCGACCTCGGAGGGAAAAGAAGAGTTTGAACGGGCTTATGGCCGTATTTCCACCAGCTCAACGGGTTCTATCCTCAGAAAGGTCATAGAACTCGAACAGCAGGGAGCCGAATTATTTTTTGGAGAAAAATCCTTCGATGTCAACGACCTTACCCGGATCGATAAGGATGGCAGGGGTTATATCAGCATAATCAGGCTTACCGATATACAAGACCGCCCAAAATTGTTCTCCACTTTTATGCTGAGCCTGCTGGCTGAAGTATACGCCACTTTTCCCGAAATGGGCGACGCAGACAGGCCCGAACTGATCCTTTTTATTGATGAAGCCCACCTCATATTTAAAGAGGCCTCCCGGGCATTGCTAGACCAGATAGAAAGCATCGTTAAGCTTATCCGCTCCAAAGGGATTGGGTTATACTTTGTTACCCAGGACCCAACGGATGTGCCGGATGCCATCCTGGCGCAACTGGGCCTTAAGGTTCAACATGCCCTTCGGGCTTTTACGGCAAAAGACCGGAAAGCAATTAAACTTACGGCTGAGAACTATCCGCTTTCGGATTTTTACGATACCAAGGAAATAGGCTGNGAACTATACCGCTTTCGGATTTTTACGATACCAAGGAAATACTAACCTCCCTGGGCATCGGGGAAGCGCTAATTACCGCCCTCGATGAAAAAGGGAGGCCTACCCCTCTGGCGGCAACCATGATGAGGGCCCCTATGAGCCGGATGGACATTCTGTCGGACCAGGAATTACAACAACTGATCACCACATCCTCCCTGAAAGATAAATACTCTCAAAGTGTCGAGAGGGAAAGTGCATATGAATTGTTGAACGCCAAAATCGCACAGGCAGAAGAAGAGGCAAAGAAAGAGGCTGAACGGGAGCAGGAAAGGTCCGCACGTGATGGAGGCTCCAGACCGAGGAGCACCCGGATGAACCCGGTGGTAAAGGTCCTCACCAGTGCAACCTTTATAAGGGGGGTAATGGGAATATTAAAAAAAGTGATGCGCTAAAATTATATGAAAAGGAATTGGTTGGCCATAGTGCTCCCTGTGCTCCTTCTGGGGATACAATGCAAGCAGGACGCGGATACAGGTTTTTTGGTGAATAAGGACCAGGTAGGGAAACTATACCGGAATAGCACGGTAAGTGAACTCGACAGTATTTTTAAGGGAGATTCGCTTGTAACAGACAGCATCAAAACCAGGCTGGGCAGCAGCCCGGGCCGGATAAAGGTATTTGAAAAAGGCGGGAAGCACCTGCTGACACTTACACCCTCTGCCGACAGCCTGAATCGGATAGAAAGCATCCGGATCATGGATCCCCGGTTCACCACCGCAGAAGGGGTTGGCCTTGGAAGCACCTTTGGGGAGGTCAGGAAACATTACCCTATTAGAAAAGTTGTAACCTCCCTGAACAATGTGGTGGTATTCCTTAAGGGGCAGGACTACTATTTTACGATCAGCAGGGATCAGCTGCCGGCGAGCCTGCGCTATGCTACCAACCTGAACGTTGAAGAGGTACAGATTCCGGACCAGGCAAAAATAAAATACCTCATGGTAGGCTGGGAATTTTAGGCCGTAACTATACGTTTTTACTTCCGGGGATAAGCTGTTAGGATGATGGTTGATGATCAAATGGTATGGGTAAGTATCCCATTTAGGGTTATTGACGGGGGTGGATTTACTTCACCCTGCCATTCCTCTTAGCAAGGACATAGTTGGTATGCGTGTGTGCCCATTCGGTGAGTTCCAGTAGTTTTGCCAGGTAAGAATGCCCGAAATCGGTAAGCCTGTATTCTACCCGGATGGGCACTTCCGCAAACACCTTCCTGTCTAAATACCCGTCTGCCTCAAGGAATTTAAGGCGTTCACTCAGCACTTTTCCGGATATTCCGTAAACCCTGCTTTTCAGTTGATTGAAGCGCAAAACCGGGAAATAACCCAGGTGCAATATAATAAGCATACTCCATTTGTCTGATGCCAGGGCCATCACATCCCTTATCGGACAAATTTCAGGCGGGGATTTGGGGTTAATATGGCCAAATAATTCCCTGATTTTTTTTGCAGACCTAAGTTTCTGATTTTCAGTAATAGTTTCCAAATCCATACTTTATCCCTTTTTGGATACTTCTTTCACAACTTTCCCGAATACCGTATTTTAGTATTTTTAAAATAGTAAGTTACTAAAAGATACCATAATAAATGCAACAGTTGATTAAAAAAAACCTGCCGTTGATCTATGGCGCCTATTTTAACAGCCTGGCATATTTCTCTGAAAGCCTTGCCGCCCAAAAGGCCTTCAACACCTTTTGCAAAGTGCGTAAAGGCAAGGTGTTGCCGCATCAGGCTTCCTTTCTGGACCAGGCCAGAAAAGAAACGGAAACTGTTGCAGGACACCAAATTCAGAGCTATCAATGGCGTGGGACCGGGGCTACCGTCCTGCTCGTACATGGCTGGGAAAGCAATAGTTTTCGCTGGAGAAACCTCATCCAATTCCTCAGGGTAAATGATTTTAATATCATTGCTTTCGATGCCCCGGCACATGGATACTCGAGCGGGGAATACCTCCATGTACCCCTCTATAGCGAATGTGTGTTACACATGCTGGAAAAACACCGCCCAAAACATCTGGTAGGGCACTCTGTTGGCGGCATGACCGCTCTATACACCCAATCCCGCTATCCCGAAAACAGTGTTGAAAAGATTGTAACCATCGGTGCGCCTTCCGAGTTCCATGAGATTATGGAACATTACCGCCAGCTGTTGAATCTCGGGCCCAGGGTAATGCGGGCACTGGACCAGCTTGTCATGGATCGCTTCGGTTTTCGTGTGAGGGAGTTCTCGGGATCGGCCTTTGCGAGGAAGATCGACAGGAAAGGGATGATTTTTCACGACAAACTGGACTCCGTAACCCCATTCCACGCTTCCGAGCACATCCATTCCCAATGGCAGGACAGTATCCTTGTGCCAACAGAAGGCCTCGGCCATTCCATGCACCAGGATGCCGTGAATAAAAAAATTGTGGATTTCCTGATGTCGTAGAAATGGAGTATTTTCGACAGGTAAACAAGCGTTTCCCGGCTGGATTTACATCGATATCAGCCAAAGGCCATAGAAACATACANNCATGAATACCATTACGCCATTCCACGTTGCCATCCCTGTTCATAACCTGGAAGAATGCCGGACTTTTTACAGGGAAGTATTAGGNTGTGAAGAAGGCCGCAGCTCCNATCACTGGGTAGATTTCAACCTTTTCGGGCACCAGCTGGTTATCCATTACAAACCCAAAAGCAATGAAGAATTGCATGCCAACCCTGTAGACGGAAAACAGGTTCCCGTTCCCCATTATGGCGTAGTGCTGCCCTGGAATACCTTTCAAAGTTTTTCTACCGAATTGCGCAATAAAGGGGTGGAGTTTATTATAGAACCCTATATACGCTTTAAGGGACAGGTGGGGGAACAGGCTACTATGTTCTTCCTCGACCCTGCCGGCAATGCCCTGGAATTTAAGTCGTTCAGGGATATGGGCCAGTTATTCGCCAAATAATCACGTCAGAAGGTCCAGGCCCCACCCACTTCGCTCAGGGGCATACAGCCAATAAAGCTTCCCGGTACAGGGTCGTACTTTAATACTTCCTTTCCAACCGGCTCCGAACTGAAATAACCAAAAAGCACGAGGCCTTTGAATTGACGGTAGAAGGAACTGCCGGTTTCTTCCCTGATCTTGTTCCCCCACACGTACTTTGCAGGCCGGTAAGGCACCGTTTCCCCGGCCTGGATTATTGCGTCCCTTTCTTCAGCGGAGCAGCCTTCAAACCCCTTACCATATAATTTGCGGCAGCTATCCTGGAAATTTTGCAGGCCCTCCAAAAACTCCTTCTGTGCATTTTCATCCCAACATTCCGCAATTAACTTATCCAAAAAGCGGTCGACGAACACATCTTTAGCTCCCGGGCTTTCAGTAGCCGGGAGCAGGTTTTCTGCCAGTTCCCCTATGGTGACGGCCTGGTCCGGGCTAAAGAACTGCGGAGTCCAGTCCGGCCGGGTATCCACCTTGCAGCCCTGCAGCATGGAGGGAAATACAAGGCCGGAAAGGCCCATACCCATAAGTGCTGCACTTAGTCTTAAAGCTTCCCTTCTTTCCATCTTATCCTTTTTGTTTTATGGCATGATCTACGGCCCTGGCTGTAAGGGCCATATAGGTTAGCGAGGGGTTTACACAGGAAGATGAAGTCATACATGCCCCATCCGTGACGTATACATTGGGCACGGCATGTATCTGGTTATTCGCGTTTAAAACGGATGTACGGGGATCGCGGCCCATCCGGGCAGTTCCCATCTCATGCACTCCTTTGCCAATACCCCCTATCTCATCGAAAGTTTCCACATTTTCTATACCGCCAGCCTCCAGCATTTCCGCCGCATCTGCCTTTATCTGCTCGCGCATTTTAAGTTCATTCTCACGAAATTCCGCATCAAAAACAACCAGCGGCAGGCCCCACTGGTCCTTTTTGGATTCGTGAAGGTAGATGCGGTTATCATGATAGGGAAGGCATTCTCCGAAGCCATTGATAAACATATTCCATTCCCCGGGTTGGCTAAGGGATTCCTTGAAATCTGCCCCAAAACCGTCCTGGCCGGTCCCGCGGCCCCAGCTCTCGCGGTCCGCCCCGCCCTGGTACCCGTAACCACGTAGAAAGGCATCAGTATGTGATTCCTTATCCAGGTTCCTGAAGCGCGGGATGTAGATACCATTAGGCCGCCTCCCCTTATAGTATTTGTCTTCGAGTCCGCTAAAAGTCCCCGCGGCACCGGCAAAATAGTGGTGGTCCATAAGGTTATGGCCCAGTTCGCCGCTATCGTTGCCCATCCCATCAGGAAAGCGTTCGGACCGCGAATTCATGAGGATGGCTGTACTTCCTACGGTGGAAGCATTGCAAAAAATCAGGTCGGAAAAAAATTCGGTAGTTTCTTTTGTCTCCTCGTCGATGATACGCACCCCGGTTGCTTTCCCCAGTTTATCATCATAAAGGATTTCCTGCACTATGGAATGGGGCCTCAGGGTCATGTTTCCCGTTTTTTCGGCCGCGGGGAGCGTTACCGCATTTGCGCTGAAGTATGCTCCAAATGGGCAGCCACGACTGCAACGGTTACGGTACTGGCAGGTCCCCCTGCCATTCAGGGGTTCGGTAAGGTGGGCAACCCGGCCTATGGTTATATACCTTCCCGGAAATTCCTTCTCTACCCGCTCTTTAACCTGAGATTCAAGGCAATTGAGTTCCATGGGTTTAAGGAACTGTCCGTCGGGTAATTGCTTCAGGCCCAGTTTCTGTCCGCTTACCCCTATATAACTTTCCACATAGTCATACCAGGGCGCAAGGTCCTTATAGCGGATTGGCCAGTCTACCCCTATCCCTTCACGTGCATTGGCTTCAAAATCCAATTCGTTCCAACGGTAACAATGCTTTCCCCAGAGCAGTGAACGCCCTCCGGTCTGATATCCGCGGATCCAGTCGAATCGTTTAACTTCTTCATAAGGGTGTTGTTCATCATTCACATAAAAATGCTTGTTATCTGCCCCTACGAATCCTGAGCGCCTTTGTTTCTCATAGGCCTTTGTCTCCTCAGGGCTTAGTCCGCCCCGGTTCTCGAATTCCCAGGGATCCATATTGGCAGTAGGATAATCCACTACATGGCGAACCAGTCGCCCCCGCTCAAGAACCAGGGTTTTAAGGCCCTTTTCGCAGAGTTCCTTCGCCGCCCAGCCACCGCTCATCCCTGAGCCGATCACTATGGCGTCATAAGTATGGTCAGCTTTCCCCTGCCCGTTGAGATATACCGTTTTAAGCATCATAACTAATTAGAAATTGGCTATTTTCCTGCATCAAAATCATGCAGCCCCTAAATGTATTATTAATTTTTATTTCGGCAGGAACCCACAGAAAATATTCGGTCCGGATTTGGATTCTTAACACTTTAGGCCCATTCTATGAGTTGCATGAGCCTACCTTCCTAAACCTTTAACGTGGCCTGGAAAATACGCATTGGATTCCCGCCTGATTTTTAGTAATTTACATTGGTCAACCAGCATATACCAAAAATCATGGCAGCAAAAAAGATCATCGCCGTGGTCGGTGCAACCGGCGCACAGGGAGGGGGGCTGGTGAAAGCCATCCTCAAAGACCCTAAAAAGGAATTTTCCGTCCGCGCCATTACCCGCAATATAAATTCTGAAAAAGCCCAGGCCCTCCTGCAAAAAGGAGTTGAGGTTAGGGAGGCCGATGTCTCAGACAGGCCGAGCCTTCACCGGGCATTTTCCGGCGCTTACGGTGCTTTTTGCGTTACTTTCTTCTGGGATCACTTTTCGGTAGAAAAGGAAATGACCCATGCCCGGAACATGGCCGAGGCTGCCAAAAAGGCCGGACTTAAGCATGTAATCTGGTCCACCCTGGAAGATACCCGTGAATGGGTACCCCTGGAAGATAACCGCATGCCCACCCTGCAGGGGAAATACAAAGTGCCCCACTTTGACGGGAAAGGGGCTTCAGACGCTTACTTTATGGATAGCGGGGTACCTTATACCCTGTTACTGACCTCTTTTTTCTGGGATAATTTCATCAATTTCGGGATGGCGCCTCAGAAAGGACCCGATGGCGAATTGGCCATTACCCTGCCCATGGCAGACAAAAAGTTACCCGGGATTGCTGTTGACGACATTGGGCGTTGTGTGCTTGGTATTTTCAAAGCCGGGAAAAGGTATCAGAAAAAGAAAATCGGAATTTCGGGAGAACACTTACGAGGCCAGGAGATGGCCGACATTTTCACCAAAGTTTATGGCAAGACCGTTAAATACAATCAGGTGCCACCAGGGGTTTACCGATCCTTCGATTTTCCGGGTGCCGACGACCTGGGCAACATGTTCCAGTTCAAGGCCGAATTTGAACAATATTATTGCGGGGCACGGGATCCGGCAATTGCCAGGAGGCTCAACCCCGAGCTACTCGATTTTGAAACCTGGCTCGTTATGAACAAGGATAAAATAAGCTTTTAATAAGCCCGGGGAAGCTTCAACGATATCGCCAGCTTGTAAGATCCGCCCCGCGGGGGGCACTTTTAGCTATCCTTTCCATGATTTTGGGCACATACATGCTGTTATAACGAAGCCTGCTGATATGGTTAGGCTGTTCCGGGTCGCCATTCCAGCAATGTGATGCCCGGTCGCCGTATAATACCTCGCCTTCATAATAAGGATCCGAAGTGTTTTCCAGGAAGTCTTCCATGAGGTACACGGCATTGTTAAGGTAATAATTATCCATATCCCCGCAGTAAATGTGGATCTTCCCCCTTAGTTTTTCGCCAAGTTTCCCCCAGTCGCGCTCAAGGATATGCCTCAGGTCATAGTTTTCCTTCCAGTATCCGGCTACCTCAGGATTAATGTCACCACTCATTTTATCCCAGATCTTTTCGGGGTAACCATCTTCTCCCTGGGGTGAATAGGTGGCTTCCCATATATCCCACTGTTGTCCGGAACGCGAATGGGTGCCCAGGACCAGTTCCAGATGGTTCTCTTCCCTGATGGTTGATTGTATCTGTCCGAGATAATTGCGGTGTGAGGGTACTTCCAGCTTTTTATGGTCGCTTTTGTAATAATAGGCGTTGCCGTCCTCATAAATATTGGTCAGGCAAAATGCTTCGAAGTCGATAGGATCCGGACAGGCGGCAAAACAACCGTTAAATTCTTCCGGGTATTTTACCTGAACGGCCAGGGCTTCCCAGCCCCCGGTGGAACCCCCGTACAGGAACCTCGCCCACCCTTCCCCCATGCCACGGAACTCCCTTTCAATAAAGGGAATGAGTTCATAGGTTATGGCATCGCCGTAAGGCCCCTGGCTGGCTGAATTCACGGCATAGGAGTCATCGTAATACGGAGTAGGATGCTGAATTTCGATAATCAGGAATCTGGGGAAATCGGGCTCGTTCCATCTTTTGTAAAAATTGTAGGCTTCCTGCTGTTCTATTATATTGTAACCCTCAACATCAAAACGCCCGGAATATTCCGGTTCCGTGCCGGGATCCGGCGGGGTGGTCCTGAAACCACTGAAATCCGAAGGAAAGTGCCCGTGGAATACCATTAAGGGATAACGGGCTTCGGGGTGTTCATCGAAGCCTTTCGGAAGGAGGACATGCGCGCCCAGGTACATATCGCGCCCCCAGAATTCGGAAAGCCTTTCCGACTTTATTTTAACGTGTTTGATCCATTCCGTATCCCCGGGCAGCGGGATTGGGGGAATCACCTGGTCCATTACCAGCCGGAATCCGGATAAGCCGGCCGCGGTAACGGAGATCTTCACAGGTTTACTGTAAATATTTCCGGGTGAGCTGTTCCATTGCTGGCCCTCACCGTTGTCCATGGGAAGTTTTACCTGGTGACCGGTGCTCAGGTTAAAGGTTTCATAAACATGCAGCAGGGCCTGAACCCAGTAATCACCAGGAGGCAGGTCAACAAGGCTGTTGTACGGAAAACCAAACACAGTGGTATCAATAGTCCTGTTCTCCCCGGGGGCCATGGTTTCAACATCTATGCCGAAAACAGGCTGGGCCTTGAGGCCGGCATTTACCTGGAACCTTGGTTCTGCCTCGTCTGAACTGGCGAAAAGCAGCAAAAGCCTGCCGTCTAGCGGCTTACTGCTGGCGGTTTCGGTAAATGAAATTTGAACTTCAACTGCGGCGGGTTCCTTATTCTCTGCCTGGCATCCCAAAAAAACAATGGAGAGTAATGAATAAAGTGCTAAATGGCGGTACATGCGGATGGTTTATTTTCGACAAAAGGTAAGCATTTTGCGTCGGCTCAACAATACTTAAGGCCTTGTGGCAGCGTTATATTATAAACGAAGTGAAACCCGGTAAGAACACCAGCTAAATTATCGAGTCATGCGAAAAATTATCAAATCTCTGCTGCTGTTGGCATTTTTGGTGCTGGCTGCCTGTACTAATGATGAAACAGACGAAGGCCTGGAACTGTTAACCCCGAATGAACCTGAGGAAACCGCTGCGGTGGTGGGTACAGATTTTTAACGGCTAAACTAACCCAGTTGCCGATGGCGTTCTCTGGCGAGAAGCGTATTCTTAAGGAGCATGGCTATAGTCATAGGGCCCACCCCCCCGGGCACCGGGGTAATATAGGATGCCTTTTTACCAACGGCTGTATAATCCACATCCCCGCTCAGGTAATAGCCCCTTTCTTTTGAAGGGTCGGCGACCCTTGTTATCCCCACATCAATAATTACCGCCCCTTCTTTCACCATATCGGCTTTCAGAAAGCCGGGAACGCCCAATGCGGAAATAACAATATCGGCCTGCAAGGTAATTTCCTTCAGGTTCCTGGTACGGCTATGGGTAAGGGTAACTGTTGCATTCGCTGCTTCGCCCTTCTGGCTCATCAGGATGCTGATGGGCCGGCCTACAATATGGCTTCGCCCGATTACCACACAGTGCCTGCCATCAGTAGCAACCTTATATCGCCTCAACAATTCCATGATGCCAAAGGGGGTTGCCGGGATAAATGACGGCATATCCAGGGCCATCTTCCCGAAGTTTGTCGGGTGGAACCCATCGACGTCCTTATCGGGGTGGACGGCCAGCAATACTTTTTGCTCATCTATATGCTTCGGTAGGGGTAACTGTACGATGTATCCGTCTATATCCCGGTTCCCGTTTAACCGGTACACCTGCTCAAGAAGCTCTGTTTCCGTCGTTTCGGCAGGCAGGTGGATCAGGGTTGATTCAAAACCGACCTTTTTGCACGAACGCACCTTACTTCCCACATAGGTAAGGCTGGCACCATCGTCGCCAACAAGGACGGCTGCCAGGTGGGGTACTTTTTCCCCTTTTTCCTTCATCTTTGCAACTTCAGCAGCTATCTCTTCCTTGATCTGGTCAGATATTTTTTTTCCGTCGAGAATAGTCATTGGTTCAATGTTCAAAGTTTAAGGTATGTTTATACCTGAATAAGGTTGCCGTAAAATATATTACCGAAAATCAACTCCCGGCCCTGAAGCCTTATGGTTACACCAATATTTAGAATGTTAATAGCGAAGTTCCTGATAGACAAAAAAGGTTGTAACCATAGCTGCGATATCCTACTTCCGATTTTCTCAACTTTCAACCTTGATTTTGAACTTGAACTTGAAATTAAGGTTTCAGGCCACCCATCATCTGCATCATTTTCTTGCCGCCTCCGCCCTGCATCATCTTCATCATTTTACTCATTTGCTTAAACTGTTTCAGCAGCTGGTTTACCTCCTGAATATCGCGGCCGCTGCCTTTGGCGATGCGGTTCTTCCTGCTGGGGTTCAAAAGTGCAGGCTCTGCACGTTCCTCGGGCGTCATAGACTGAATGATGGCTTCAATATGTTTAAAGGCATCATCGTCTATATCCATTCCCTTCAGGGCCTTTCCCGCTCCCGGGATCATCCCCAGCAGGTCTTTCATGCTTCCCATCTTCTTGATCTGCTGGATCTGGCTCAGGAAGTCGTCGAAACCAAAGCGGTTTTTTGCTATTTTTTTCTGGATCTTGCGGGCCTCTTCCTCATCAAATTGTTCCTGGGCGCGTTCCACCAGCGATACCACATCCCCCATTCCCAATATCCTGTCGGCCATTCTTGAGGGGTGAAAAACATCAATGGCATCCATTTTCTCGCCTGTTCCAATGAATTTTATAGGCTTGTCTACTACGGATTTTATAGATAATGCGGCACCCCCACGGGTATCCCCGTCGAGTTTGGTAAGTACCACCCCTTCAAAATCAAGGACGTCGTTGAAGGCTTTGGCTGTGTTCACCGCGTCCTGCCCCGTCATGGCATCCACTACGAAAAGGGTTTCCTGGGGTTTTACCGCATCACGGATGTTGGCGATCTCCGTCATCATCTGTTCATCTACGGCCAGGCGGCCGGCGGTATCTATAATAACCACGTTAAAGCCTTTGGACCTGGCATGGCTTATCCCCGCTTTGGCAAGGGAAACCGGGTCCTTATTGTCCTTATCGGAATATACTTCAACCCCTATCTGCTCCCCTACTATATGCAACTGGTCTATAGCCGCCGGGCGATAAACGTCGCAGGCCACCAAAAGGGGATTTTTGTTCTTTTTCTTCTTCAGGAAATTGGCCAGCTTCCCGGAAAAAGTCGTTTTTCCGGAACCCTGAAGGCCCGACATCAGGATAACCGAGGGGTTGCCTGCGAGACTGATACCTTCGCTTTCACCACCCATGAGTTCGGTAAGCTCATCTTTTACGATTTTCACCATTAGCTGCCCTGGCTGGAGGGCAGTGAGTACATTCTGCCCCAGGGCCTTTTCTTTAACCCTGTTGGTGAAATCCTTGGCAATCTTGAAATTAACATCGGCATCCAGCAAAGCCCTTCGGACCTCCTTGGTTGTTTCTGCAACATTGATCTCGGTAATCTGCCCGTGGCCCCTGAGGACGTGCAGGGCTTTATCCAGCTTATCGCTTAAATTCTCAAACATCTTTGCTTATAATTATCAGGAATCGCAAATTTAAGCATATCAACGGGATGTGGGAAGCCTGTCGGCATAAATCTAAAATAAGAACAGGGCTGCTTCTTCCGAAACCAGCCCTGTTCAACAAATTGGGGGGCAAAAAAGGTATGCTACTTATAATTTTTCGAAAACCAACACGGTAACAGAACCGTCGTCATTTATGTCCTTCACTTCCAGCCTGCCTTCTGCGATGGAAACAAAATCCCAGTCTTCCGTTAATTCACCAAGTGGGTCTATCGCGCCGGCATTCAGGTAAAATTTCAATTTGCCGTCGCTGTCCCGGAGAATCCTCCAGATGCCTGTTTGTGTGGTAAGCACTCCGGCCGTGGTAATTTCCATGAGATTCCCGTCTCCGAAAGCGAAAGAGAATTCGGAATAAGTTTCGGTCTGCAAAAGGTCGCCTTCCTGGTATTTGGCTACGATCCAGTCGCCCGCCATCAGCATATTCCGGATTTCAACCACATCGTTATCTCCTGCGCCGCCGTCGCAAACCCGCTGAAGAACCAATTCGTAGCCTATATCTTCGATACTAAACTTCAGCCTGTCGTCGCGAAGGTCGGTAAGCGGCCATTCAAAGCTTACGGAGGGGTCTGACTCCATATTTATGGCTAGTACCAGCCTGCCCTGGGCATTGGTTGTAATTTCCCAGGTACCGTTAACGGCCGTTGATCCTCCGAAGCCAAGGGTTACCATACCTTCGGCCATGAAGTTGAACTCATAACCGATCAGCCTCCTGATTTCTTCGCCCTGGTTCTTCACCTTTGTTATCACCCAGCTACATTCGGCCAGGATGGCCCTGAGGTTATCTGGTGTGGTATCGATGATGTCGCAGGCGCGTTTCAGTATGATTCTGTTTCCTCCCTCGGAGTAGAATTTGATCTTGCCTTCTTCGAGTTCGTATACATACCATTCCAGGTTAAAGTCCACNAGCACGTCAAATTCAAGCTTCAGCAGGACTTGATTCTCGGCAACGCGGGTAGTCCAGGTACCCGCCAGGCTGTTCCCCAGTCGGTCTTTTACGGAAACCTCACCATTTTCCGAGAAATCCATGGCATATTCAAAGTATTGTTCGGTTTGCAGGATTCCGTCGCGTTCCACATCGAGTACCAGCCAGGGACATTCCACGAGGTAACTGTCCAGCCGCTCTTTTGTAAAATCATCGTCGTTGTGGTCGTTGTCATCATCCTCATCACAGGCATTCCTGGCAGTTTCTATGGCGTTGGCCAATTCTGCATTGCTGTTTACCTGTATTTCCGTTCCATTGTACAGCTTCAGGCTAACGGGAAAATCGATACTGATCAGGTCGTTTTCACCCAGATCCTTAAAGAACAGGCGCATATCCATGTCGCTCTCTACGGCCACACTGCCTGTCTGCTGTTCATTAAGGTCGAATGTATAGAGGTTAAGGGGATATACAAAGTCTATGCACTCTATATCATCGTCGTCTTCACCCTGACGGCATTCCTCAATTAAAGATCTGAAATCCTCGTTATTCGCGATAACGATCTCACTGAAATCCGAACGGGTGATGGTGATCGGAAAAAGGATATCGAGAATTTCCGACCCGGTTTCCCAGTCAGGAATCTCCAGTTCATCAAATATGGCTTCAATCTGATTGATATCTTCCCGGGCGTTGATACTTACCTCAACACCATTTATGTTCACGGTGTATGGAAACTGGATGGCCAGACAACTAGCCCCATCAACAATATTGTCGTAGGAACCGTCGTGGGAAGACGTCTTCATTATTAACTCGGCAGTAGAAGAACTTGCCATAATGGTTTGTTGCTCATCGGGCTGCGGTAACTCTTCAAACTCTTCCTGGCAGGAAGAAAAACTCAGTGCCATTATCAGGAGCAGGCCAGACACTGAATTACTGAAATACTTTTTCATAACGATTTGGAATTTATGGTTTGTCCTATTGAAACAATATTGAATCAAATTACCCTACTCAGAATTTAAATTTTTTTAAGATATCTTTGAACCAGGAGACAGGCAGCATAACTAACAGGGCCATCGCATATTGAGGTTTCCTCAGGTTCTATTAATAAACGTAGAATATAAGAAATCATTCTGTTTTGAGTACTAAAAAACCCGACCATGTCTGTGAAGAAGACGTATACAGTTCTCTTTTCAGAGCCCATTCCAGGACTGTTTATAACTTTATCTATTTCAAGTATGGCAATGAGGAGAAAGCCTATGATGCTGTCCAGGAAGCTTTTTTGAAACTATGGGAGAATTGTGCAAAGGTGCCGCCGGAAAAAGCCCGTAGCTTTGTTTATACGGTGGCAAATAACCTCTACCTTAATGTGATCAAGGCAGAAAAGATACGGCTTAAATATGCCGAAAAAGTGCAATTTAATTCTGATAATATTTCTCCGGATTTCCTTATGGAGGAGGATCAGTTCCGGCAGAAACTGGATGCAGCTTTAAACAGCCTGCCGGAAAACCAGCGTACTACCTTCCTTTTGAATAGGGTTGAGGGGATGAAATACCAGGAAATTGCCGACATGGAAGGCGTTAGTGTGAAAGCCATCGAGAAAAGGATGCACCTGGCCCTTAAAAGCCTGAGGGAACATATTGATGGTATCTAGTTTGAAGCAGCATTCGGATGGCAGTCAGGTTCTATGGATCATGCCCCTGAATAAACTGAAAAATGGCAATTTTTTGCTTTTGAGTGTATTTTTTTAATGATAAGGGGCAATAGCACCGCGGTTTAATGGTGTACTTGAGGGTGCCAATACCCAGTCAGTCGGGTTTTGCAAACATCATCCCTTAGGCATGTCCCTGAAAATGATCTTAAAATAATAAATCAGCTTAAAAGTAGGGTTTTTGCACCCCAGGTTGTTATATTAAGGTAAAGCCGAATATCATGAAAGAAAATCATTTGGCAAAATGGCTAAACAACGAGCTTACGGAAGCTGAACTGGAGGAATTCAGGAATTCTCCGGAGTACGCTTCCTACGTACGCATATTGCGTGCTGCGGATATTGCCAGTGGCCCTGATTTTGACGTTGAAAAGGCCTTGCAAGACATCCATGCCCGCAAAGCCGGCAAGGTTCCGGGCGTGATCCGGCTCAACCCCTGGAATAAATTGCTGAGGTTGGCAGCGGTCCTCGCCTTTATATTCGCTTTATCTGTAGTATACCTAAGCACCCTCGACGAAAAAATCAGTACCCGGTACGCAGAGCGGACAGAAGTGGTACTTCCGGATGATTCAGAAGTCCTGCTCAATGCCGGTTCGGAGATCACATATTCCAAAAGGAACTGGGACCAGGAACGCAAGGTCGCCCTGGAAGGGGAAGCCTTTTTTCAGGTAGCCAAAGGGAAAAAATTCTCCGTGGCAACTTCCTCCGGCACGGTAACCGTCCTGGGCACAAAGTTCAATGTAGAGAACCGGGGTAATTATTTCGAAGTAAGTTGTTTTGAAGGGCTTGTCCGGGTATTGTATGGTGATGAAAGCCTGGAATTGCCTGCCGGCTCCTCCTTCCTTGCCATAAACGGCAGGATTATGCCCGTGGAAGGGCCGAAAACAAATAGCCCCGCCTGGATCGATAACGAGAGTAGTTTCCAGAGTACACCGCTTGCATATGTGCTTGCCGAATTCGAAAGGCAGTACGATGTGGAAGTTCGTACCCGGGATATAGACCTCAGTCAACTTTATACGGGCAGCTTCAGCAACACAAATATAAATTTGGCGTTACAAAGTATCAGTACGCCCTCTCAGATTTCGTTTATATTAGAGGGGAACAAAGTGCTTTTCTATGCCGGAGACACTCCCTAAACGTGTTCTTGTTTGCTGGCTGTTCCTGATCGCCTTCCTTTCACAGGGCAGGGCCCAGCAGTTACAGGACAGCACTCTGGCCATTATCCCCTATATACAGCAACTCGAAAGGGATTTCAACATCAAATTCTCCTATGTGGATGAAGACCTGCGCTCAGTGAGGCTTAAGCGTCCTGAAAGCACGGAACTGGAAGCGATCATCCATGAGTTGTCGGGGCAAACCGGCTTACGCATAGAAAAACTCAACGAACGCTATTATACGCTTACCAGGCCGGACTATACGGATCTGTGCGCCCTGGTGCTCGACAATTTCGGGGAGAATACCACCCAGGGGGCCAGCGTAGAGGTTTTGGGCACCGATATTTCCACTCTGACAGGAGCCGACGGGTCTTTCCACCTGAAACGGGTACCCCTGGATGCCACGATCCGTATCAGGCACCTTGGTTTTAAAACCCATTTCATAACGGCCCGGGAAATATCGGCCCGGGAACCATGTACCAGGATATTACTCGGAATCCACTATCAGCAACTGGAAGAAGTGGTGGTTTCCCAGATCCTTACCTCCGGTATCACCAAACAATGGGACGGGAGCATTCAGATGGATACGGGTGAACTGGGGATCCTGCCGGGACTCATAGAGCCCGATGTTTTGCAATCCGTACAAGCCCTGCCCGGTATCCGGAGCATAGACGAAACCGTATCAGACATCAATATAAGGGGTGGGACCAATGACCAGAACCTGTTGTTGTGGGATGGGATCAAAATGTACCAGTCCGGCCACTTTTTTGGCCTGATCTCGGCCTTCAATCCCTACCTGACCGACAAGGTGAAAATCATAAAAAACGGCACGGCTTCGCAGTACGGGGACGGCGTAAGCGGAATTATTTCCATTGAAACCGTAAACGAAGTATCCGACCGGGCTTTTGGCGGTGCGGGCATGAACCTGATAAGCGCCGACATATACGGACATTTTCCCCTCAACGAATCGCTGGCCCTGCAGTTTTCCGCAAGGCGGTCGGTTACCGATTTCCTGAATACCCCTACCTATAATCAGTTTTTCGAAAGGGCCTTCCAGGATACGGAGGTAAAGGAAAACAATAGCCAGGAACCAGACCAGGGTTTTAGGCAGGATGAAGATTTTTACTTTTATGATTTTACGGCCAAGCTGCTCTACGATTTTAATGAGGACCAAAAGCTACGGCTGAGCTTCATCAATATCAATAACACCCT
>JGI25321J50212_10001054_pt1 | contig 25648 bp, 24 predicted proteins | sample AutmiccommuBRH23_FD_50212 | JGI IMG/M metagenome (IMG submission 50212)
AGCCGGGCTCCAGTAGCCGGCTCTTGACGCTCTGCACCTTGATCACCGCCCGGGTAATGGTGATGGACAAGGGGGCGTCCTCGCCCTCCCGCACCACTGTCAGGGTGATGTCGCTGCCGGGTTTGCCGCGCATGAGCTTGACCGCCTCGCCCAGGGTCATGCCCTTCACCGGCGCCTGATCGAGCCGGATGATCAGGTCGCCCGCCTGGATACCGGCCCGCTGCGCCGGGGTATCGTCGATCGGCGCGATCACCTTCACGAAACCGTCTTCCATCCCGACCTCGATGCCCAGACCGCCGAATTCGCCGCTGGTGCCTGCCTGCAGGTCCTTGAATTCTTCCGAATCCAGATAGGCGGAGTGGGGATCCAAGCCGGAGAGCATGCCGCGGACGGCATTTTCGAGCAGCGTTTTGTCGTCGACTTCCTCGACGTAGTCGTTCTTTACACGGGCAAACACGTCGGCGAAGGCTTGCAACTCCTGTAGCGGAATGCCTTCGATGGTCGCCTCGTCACGCTTGGCGAGCACACCGCCGCCGACGGAGATCGACGCGCCCAGGACGACACCCAGGGCGAGGGCAACCCAGGTACGGGTCTTCGACTGCATGTTGAACGCTCCTGCGGCAGCGAGCACTTAGCCGCTGCGGTGAATTTCAGCACTCGTGCCAACATAGCACAGACCGATGAGAGCGGGAATCCATCTCAGCGGCCCCGCCCGACGACACTGGCGCCGCGCGCCCGGCACCAGGTGACCGGATTCACGGGCTCCCCGTGCCGGCGGATCTCGAAGTACAGGCCGCTGTCGGCCCGGCCGCCGCTCTCGCCCACGCTGGCCACCACTTCGCCACCCTGGACCCACTCGCCCACATCCTTATAGATGCTCTGGTTATGGCCGTAGAGGCTCATGAATCCGTCGCCGTGATCCACGATCAGCAACAGGCCGTAGCCGCGCATCCATTCAGCGAACGCCACTCGGCCGTGGGAAACGGCCTGCACCTCGCTGCCGCGCTCGGCGCCGATCACCACGCCGCGCCAACGCAGCTTGCCACCGGCCCGCGGGCTTCCGTAACCGCTGAGGACCCGTCCGGCCACCGGCCAGGGCAGTTTGCCCTTGAGCTCGCCGAAAGCCCGGCCCGCGCCCATGTCCGTGGGAATGTCCGACAGTGCCTGCTCCAGGGTGCGCAGCACCTCCTGGAGCTCGCGCTCACCCTGGAGCAGGTTGCGAAGCTGCGCATCGTCACCCTGGATCTGTGCACTCAAGGCGGCGAGCACCTCGCCGCGCGCGCTGCGACTGTCCTCCAGAGACTCCTTCTGAGCCAACTGCTTCCGGCGCAGGCTCTCCAGCTCCGCGCGCTCCTCGGCGATCTCAGTGCGCATCCGCTTCAGGCGTTCGAGCTGTTCCACAGCCGCGCGGATACGGGCGGTGCGCGAGCGATTGAGATAATCGTAGTAGATGAGGGCACGTCCCACGGTGGCGGGATCGCCCTGGTTGAGCAGGATCTTGAGCTGTTCCTGACGTCCCATGGCGTAACTGGCGCGCACCTGACGGGCGAGCGCCGCGCGCTGTTGCTTCACTCCCGCGGCCAGCTCGCGTTCTGAGTCCTGCAGCCGGCTCAGGCGTCGTTCACGGGTTCGAAGCTCGTCGTCGGTGCGCCGCAGCGCGCTGCTGACATCCCCGATACGCGCTTCGATCTTGCGCAGTTCAGTCTCGGTATTGCCATAGCGCCCGCGCGTCTCGGCCAGGCGCTCACGCATGGCGGCGATCTGAGCGCGCAGCCGCTCGAGGTCGGCGGCGGCATCCTCCCGGTCCTGGCGACCCTGCGCCCCGCCGGTGGCAAGGACGAGACCGCCGAGGAGCAGGGCCACCACCGCGTGATGCAGTGGACGCCGCCCGGGACGGCGTGTCACGGGCCCGCGAGCTCCACCAGGGAGTGGCCGCTCATTTCGCTCGGTGGCTCCAGACCGAGCAGATGGATGACGGTGGGCGCAACGTCGGCCAGGGAACCGCTGTCCTGCAGCCGCGCCGGACGCCCGACATATACCAGCGGGACCGGATTGGTGGTATGCGCGGTGTGAGCCTGGCCGGTATCCTCGCCCGCCATCTGCTCGGCGTTGCCGTGATCGGCCGTAATGAGCATCTCGCCACCGACCGTCTCGAGCGCATCGTGTATGCGGGCGAGGCAGCGGTCCAGGGCCTCGATGGCGCGCACGGTGGCATCGAAATTGCCCGTGTGGCCCACCATGTCCGGGTTAGCGAAGTTGCAGACGATCACGTCGTAGTGCCCCGCGCAGATGGCCTCAGCCACCCGACCGGCCACCTCCGGCGCGCTCATCTGCGGCTGCAGGTCGTAAGTGGCCACCTGAGGTGAGGGCACCAGGACACGGTCCTCGCCGGGATAGGGCTGCTCCTCGCCGCCGTTGAAAAAGAAGGTGACGTGGGCGTACTTCTCGGTCTCGGCGATGCGCAACTGGTGCATCCCGAGGGTGGCGAGATACTCGCCCAGGCAATTGCGCATGCGCTCCGGTGGGAACGCCACCGGAAGCTTGAACTCCTGCTTGTACTCCGTAAGGCTGACCACCGCGGCAAGCTTCGGGCGGTAATCGCGCACGAAGCCATCGAAATCCGGCTCGATGAACGGGCGCGTGATCTGGCGCGCGCGATCGGAGCGATAATTCATCAGCACCACCACGTCCCCGTCCTGGACGCGCACCGACGCCGCACCGGCGGGAACGATGGCAGTGGCCTGGACGAATTCGTCGGACTCGCCCCGATCGTATGCCATCTTCAGCCCGGTGCCGGCGTCCGGCGCCCGAAATTCGGCCTTGCCCGCGGTGATCAGGTCATAGGCGGCCTGCACCCGGGGCCAGCGGTGATCCCGATCCATGGCGTAATAGCGCCCGATGATCGAAGCGAATCGCCCGCGACCGAATTCGGCGAATTTCTCCTGCATGGCTTGCAGGGATTGCTCCGCACTTCTGGGCGGCGTGTCGCGCCCGTCGAGGAAGGCGTGCAAATAGATCCGCTCGGCGCCGCGCTCGGCCGCGAGCCGGACCATGGCGTGGATGTGGCACTCGTGACTGTGCACCCCGCCGGGAGAGAGCAGGCCAAGGATGTGCACGGCGGTCCCATTTCGTACCGCGGTGTCCACGGCGTCAGTAAGTACCGCGTTGGTGAAGAACGAGCCGGTGCGCACCGCCCGACTCACGCGGGTGAACTCCTGATAGACGACGCGTCCGGCACCCAGATTGAGATGTCCCACCTCGGAATTGCCCATTTGGTCAGCCGGCAGGCCCACGGCCGCGCCCGAGGTACGGATCAGGGTGTGCGGGTAGCGCTGCCATAGGGCATCCCAGGCCGGGGTGCGGGCCGCCAGGATGGCGTTGGATCGGGGATCTTCGCTGTAGCCCCAGCCATCCAGTATTAACAGGACCATGGGCTTCGGTCGTGCGGACATGATTTCGGTTGCCTAACGCTGCTTTTCCAGGTAATTAGGATGGTATGAAGTGGAACGAGTCTAACTGTCGCACCGGCGGAACTCCACGTGTGCGGAGCGCAGCTCCCGGTGGCGTACCGACCCTGCCCGGGCAGGCTGCGCGGGGCGCGAATTTCCGCTTCACATGGTGCGCATTATTGTATAATGTCTCTCTTATAAAGGCATACACGAAGTACCATGGACACACTATACGCAGTCGCCGAGGCGTGCGCCTCGGTCGATCCAACGGACAGCGATATGACGTCTGACCTTCTGATCACGCGCGAAGAGGACATTAACCGCGCCTCGCGCTCCCTCAAGGCGATGTCACACCCGTTACGGCTCAAAATCCTCTGCACGCTTGGGGATACCGAGGTCAGCGTGCAGGACATCGTCGAGCACGTGGGGACGTCGCAGAGCAACATCTCTCAGCATCTGGCGATCCTGCGCGACAAGGGAATTCTGACGTCGCGCAAAGACGCCAACCGGGTGTACTACCGGGTCGGCGACCCGCGCACCCTGCGCCTGATCAGCATGATGCGGGAAGTGTTCTGCACCGCCGACCCGGACATCCGCTAGTTTCACGCCCGTCCCATCCCCGGCCGCCGGCCCGACCGGCGCCGGCGGGGACGCTCGGCGGACGAGCGAGCGCAATTGGGCTACCATACCCGCCGTCGACTCTCGATTGAATCCTGCGAAAGCCGTTCCCATGGACCAGCTGATCGAATTCGTGGGCAACCACCTGCCCCTGTCTGTCACCTTCCTCGCGCTGCTCGTGCTGCTGATCGTCACCGAGGTGCGTCGCAGAGGTCAGGGCTTCAATGAGCTGTCGCCCATCGAGGCCACTCAAGTGATGAACCGCAGGCCCACAGTGATGCTCGACGTGCGCGAGGACCGCGAGTACCAGGAGGGTCACATCGTCAACGCCATCCACATCCCATTGAGCAAACTCAACGAGCGCGCCAAGGAACTGCAGAAGCACAAGAACAAGGCCATCATCGCCTACTGCCGCACCGGAAACCGTTCCGCCAGCGCCAGCGCCCGACTTCACAAGCAGGGGTTCGAGACCGTCTACAATCTCCGGGGCGGGATCAGCGCCTGGCAGCGGGAAAATCTTCCCTTAAGCCGCAAGTAGCCGCCGCGGCGTCGATCCGGCCGGCGCACCACCGAGTGGCGGCGACGAGCACATGACGCAAGCCATGAGCGAAGGCATACACATTGTCTGTCCCCACTGCGACGGCATCAACCGCATTCCACCGACGCGCTCCGCAACGGCTGCGAAGTGCGGGCGCTGTCACCAGGCGCTGTTCACGGGTCAGCCCGTCGCGCTCACGGCAGAGCGCCTGCAGCGCCACATCCAACGCAGCGATCTGCCCCTGCTGGTGGACTTCTGGGCCGACTGGTGCGCACCCTGCCGAGTGATGGCGCCGGTGTTCGAGCAGGCGGCCGCGCGCCTGGAGCCGCGGGTCCGCCTGGCAAAGATCGACACCGATCGCGAGCAGCAGGCCGCCGCGGCCTACGGCATCCGCGGCATCCCCACGCTGATCCTTTTCCAGGGCGGCGGCGAGCGGGCGCGCACCTCCGGCGCCGCGGACCTCGCCACTCTTACCAACTGGGTGCAACAGCACCTGGGCTGAACCGGACTCCTCGACACAGGAAATCATCCATGGCAGACGAACCCACCAACGGCGGCACCGGCGGGACTCCCCAGCAGCAGCTTTCCATTCACTCCATCTATCTGAAGGACGCCTCGTTCGAGTCGCCCGCCGCCCCTGGGATCTTCCAGACCCAGGCGCAACCGAATATCCAGATCAACGTCGGCATCAACACCCAGCAGATCGCTGATGATGCCCACGAGGTACTGCTCACCGTCACTGCGACGGCCAAGCTGGCCGACGAGAAGACCGCGTTTCTCGCCGAAGTGCACCAAGGCGGCGTCTTCACGCTGCGCGGATTCACCAAGGACGAGCTCGGACCGATGCTGGGAATCTACTGCCCCAACGTGCTGTTTCCCTACGCCCGCGAGGCGGTGGCGAATCTGGTGAGCAAGGGTGGATTTCCGCCCCTGATGCTGCAGCCGGTCAACTTCGAGGCGCTGTATTCACAACACCTGCAGCNCCAGCGACAGCCGACCGGCGACACGGTGCAGTAGCGCCAGCGCCGTGGCCCACGCCGACTCCACCCTCGCCGTCATCGGCGCCGGCTCCTGGGGCACGGCGCTGGCGGTATTGCTGGCCCGCAACGGCGTCCCCACGCTGCTGTGGGGCCACGAGGCCGAGCACGTCGCACGTCTGGCGAAGGACCGGCGCAATCAGGAGTTCCTTCCCGCGATCGAGTTTCCCGCCCGGGTGGAGCCGATCGGCGACCTTGCGGCGGCCGTGGCACGCGCCCAGGACCTTCTGGTGGCGGTTCCGAGCCACGCCTTCGGCGAGGTCCTGCGTGCGATCGCCCCCCGGATGCGGCCGGGCCAGCGCGTTGCCTGGGCCACCAAGGGCCTGGAGATGGGATCGGGTCGACTGCTGCATGACGTGGCCGGCGCGGCGCTGGGTGACGGACATCCCCTGGCGGTGATCTCCGGGCCCACCTTCGCCGGGGAAGTGGCACGCGGCCTGCCGACGGCCGTCACCGTCGCGTCCCACGATGCCGCGTTCGCCAGCGATCTTGCGCAACGGATGCGCAACGACACCTTCCGGGCATACACCAGCGATGACATGGTGGGGGTGCAGGTGGGCGGTGCGGTCAAGAACGTCCTCGCCATCGCCGCGGGCATTTCCGACGGCCTCGGTTTCGGAGCCAACGCGCGGGCGGCTCTGATCACCCGCGGACTGGCGGAGATCTTTCGGCTCGGTCTGGAGTTGGGCGGGCAGCAGGAAACGTTCATGGGGCTGGCCGGCCTCGGCGACCTGGTGCTCACCTGCACTGACGATCAGTCCCGCAACCGCCGTTTCGGTCTGGCACTGGCCCGCGGTGCGAGCCCCGAACAGGCCAAGGCACAAATCAATCAAGTGGTCGAGGGAGTCCCGACCGCCCGTGTGGTCCGGGGGTTGGCCTCCGCGCAGGGGGTGGAAATGCCGATCACCGAGCAGGTCTACGCAATCCTCTATCAAGGCTGCACCCCGCGCGAGGCCGTGCAGGCCCTGTTCGCCCGGGAGCAGAAGCCGGAATTCGGGTAGCCCTACTCGCCGGCGCCGGCAAATCCGGCCTGACGCCAAGCCTCGAACACCACCACCGCGACGGCATTGGACAGATTCAAGCTGCGATTGCCGGGGATCATGGGCAGGCGCAGGCGGTGTTCCGGCGCCAGTTCCTGCAGCAGCGTCTCCGGCAGACCCCGCGTCTCGGGGCCGAACAGCAGCGCGTCGCCGCTGCCATAGGNCACCCGGTCGTAGCGGACCGTACCGCGGGTGCTGCACCCCAGCACTCGGGTGGGCCGCACCGCATCCCNGAAGGCCGGCAGGCTGGCATGGACCTGCACCCGGGCAAACTCGTGATAGTCCAGACCTGCGCGCCGCAACCGACTATCCTCGAGCGCGAATCCCAGCGGCTCGATCAAATGCAGCCGTGCCCCGGTATTGGCGCACAGGCGGATGACATTGCCGGTGTTTGGTGGAATCTCCGGCTCAAACAGGACAACGTGCAGCAACATTGCGAGCGCCTTCCAGCGTGCAGCGGCCGGTGTCACACATCGGCTCGGTGAGCCTACCACGACACGCCCGCGCCGCCGCGCCAGCGCGGGGTTTGCTACAATGCCTGCGGATCGCGCCACCTGCCCGGACCGTGCCCGCCATGCCCTCCGACTACGCCACCGTGCTCGCCACTGACTTCTGCGGGATGCATTTCCAGACGCCGCTGGTGCTGCTGTCCGGCTGCGTCGGCTTCGGCGAGGAGTACACCCGGGTCGAGGGGTTCTCGAACCGGGAGGTGGGTGCCGTGTGCCTCAAGGGCACCACCCTGGCGCCGCGGCTGGGCAATCCTCCCCATCGGATTTGTGAAACCCCGGGAGGCATGCTCAACGCCATCGGGCTGCAGAACCCGGGCGTGGAGCATGTGGTGGGCACCATCCTGCCCCAGCTCGACTTCCACGAGACGCGGTTCATCGCCAATGTCTCCGGCTCCACGGTGGACGAGTACTTCGAAGTCACGCGCCGCTTCGACGACTCGCCAATCGACGCCATCGAGATCAACATCTCCTGCCCCAACGTCAAGGAAGGCGGCGTCGCCTTCGGCAACGATCCCGACATGTCCGCGCGGGTGGTGGAAGTGTGCCGCAAGGCCACCCGCAAACCATTGATCACCAAACTGTCGCCCAACCAGACGGACATCGCCGAGAATGCCCGGCGCTGCATCGAAGCGGGCAGCGACGCGTTTGCGGTCATCAATACGTTGATGGGCATGGCCGTGGACATCCAAACGCGGGCGCCGGTCATCGGCAACAATCAGGGCGGGCTGTCGGGCCCGGCCATCAAGCCCATTGCACTATTGAAAGTGCATCAGGTCTATCAGGTGTGCCGCGATCACGGCATCCCCATCATCGGTCAGGGCGGGGTCGCCAGTGCCGAGGACGCGCTGGAGTTTCTCATTGCCGGCGCCAGCGCCGTCGGCGTGGGCACCGGCCTGTTCTATGATCCGCTCCTCTGCCAGCGCATCAATCGCGGCATCGTGGACTACCTGCAGCGCCACGAAATCCAGGAGGTCGCGCAGCTCGTCGGTACGTTGGTGCTCAATGGGGCACCGAACGCCTGCGACGCGGTGTAGGCGCGCCAACTGTTCACGCCCGGTCTTCCATGTTCAATTCCTTGATCTTCCGGGTCAGGGTGTTGCGCCCCCAACCGAGCAGCCGCGCCGCGTCCTGACGGCGCCCGCCGGTGTGCTTCAGGGCGGTTTCGATCATGATGCGCTCGAAGGCCGGCTCCGCCCGATCCAACAGACCGATCTCGCCTTCCGCCAGGCGGTGGTCTACCCAGCGCTTGAGCGCAGCCTGCCAATCCTCTCCGCCGGTGGCGCTCGGCGCCGCCTCGCCGGCAAGCTCCGGCGGCAGGTCGGCCATGTGGATCTCGCGCCCCGAGGCCATCACGGTCAACCAGCGGCAGGTGTTCTGCAACTGGCGAACGTTGCCGGGCCAATCCAGCGCCTTGAGGTAATCCACCACATCCGGGCGTAGCACCTTGGGCTCCACCTTGAGCTCCTTTCCGGCTTGGATCAGAAAGAACTGGGACAGGCGCGGGATGTCCTCGCGTCGCTCGCGCAGCGCAGGGATGTGGATGCGTATGACGTTGAGGCGGTGAAACAGGTCCTCGCGAAATCGATTCTGGCGCACCAGCTCTTCAAGGTTTTGGTGGGTGGCGGCGATGATGCGCACATCGACGCGGATGGCGCTGTGCCCACCCACCCGGTAGAACTCGCCATCGGCCAGCACCCGCAGCAACCGCGTCTGCAGCTCCGCGGGCATATCGCCGATCTCGTCCAGGAACAGCGTGCCGCCGTCGGCCTGTTCGAAGCGGCCCCGGCGCTGGGCCTGGGCGCCGGTAAAGGCACCCCGTTCGTGGCCGAACAGTTCGGATTCCAGCAGGTCGCGCGGGATAGCGGCCATATTCAAGGCGATGAAGGGGCCATCCGAGCGCGGGCTGTGGCGGTGCAGGGCTTGGGCGACCAGCTCCTTGCCCGTGCCCGACTCGCCGTTGATCAACACCGTGATGTTGGAACGGCTCAATCGCCCGATGGCTCGGAACACCTCCTGCATGGCCGGCGCTTCACCGATGATCTCGGCGGCCTCGCCGCCCTCCATCTCGAGCCCGGCCTGTTTCTGCTCCCGGCTGTGTTTCAGGGCGCGCTGCGTGAGCGCCACCGCATCGTCCACGTCGAAGGGTTTGGGCAGATACTCGAAGGCGCCGCCTTCGTAGGCCGACAGTGCACTGTCCAGGTCGGAATGCGCGGTCATGATGATGACGGGCACATGGGGATAGCGCTCACGAAGGCGTGCGAGCAGCTCGATCCCGTCGACCCCCGGCATGCGGATGTCACTGACGATCGCGTCGGGCTGCTCGTGGGCCATACGCTTGATCACCTGGGTGCCGTCCTCGAAACTGGTCACCTCCATGCCCGCGCTCGTAAGCGCCTTCTCCAGCACCCAGCGGATAGAACGATCGTCGTCGATGATCCATATCCGTTCGCGACTCGTCATTTGTGTTCTCCAAGGGGGAGCAGAATGCGAAAGACCGTCTCGCCCGGTTGGCTGCTGCACTCGATCAGACCGCCGTGGCGGTTGATCAGCGATTGGGCGATGGACAGGCCGAGGCCCGTGCCATCCGCGCGCCCTGTGACCATCGGATAGAAGATGCGCTCCTGGATCTCGGGCGGGATCCCCGGACCGTTGTCGACGATCTCCACCACCAGAACCAGGCGGTGACGCTCGTGTCCGATGGTGATCTGGCGCTGGGCGCGGGTGCGCAGCGTGATGCTGCCGTGTTCGCCCACCGCCTGGAGTGCGTTGCGCACCAGGTTGAGCACCGCCTGAATGAGCTGATCGGCGTCCGCCTCGAGATTTGGGATGCTCGGATCGTAATCCCGCACCAGCTGCACGCCGGGCGGCGCCTCCACGGCGGCTAACTGGCGGACGCGCTCGAGCACGTGGTGAATGTTGGTATCGACGCGCTTGGGCAGCGTGTTCGGGCCCAACATGCGATCGAGGAGGTTCTGCAACCGATCGGCTTCCTCGATGATGATGCGCGTGTACTCGGTAAGCTGCTCGTCGGGCAACTCCCGCTCCAGCAGCTGCGCGGCGCCGCGCAGCCCTCCGAGAGGATTCTTCACCTCGTGGGCCAGGCCGCGGATGATGGCCCGGGCGGCGTTGTGCTGGGCGATCAGCGTCTCTTCGCGGTTGATGCGCAACTGGCGATCGATGCGCACCAGCTCCAGCAGCAGCCCGCGGGGTTGGGCCGGCTCGATGAGTGCTGTGACCGTGCAGTCGACGATGTACTCGCGCTGCCCGAACAGGGTCAGGTGCAGCTCACGCTCGGTGAACGGATGGCCGTCGCGCAGGCACGCCTCCAAGCGAGGAAACAGGTCATCCGGACCCATGATCAGGTGGCGCAGGGATTTCCCGTGCGCCTTGCGCGCACTCATTGCCAGCAGCATTTCGCAGGCGGGATTGATGTAGCGGATCACCAGTTCCAGGTCCAGGACCATCACCGCCGTGGTGAGATTGTCCAGGACCCGCTGGTGAACCCGCTCCTGGTGCGACACTGCGCTCATGTCCCCGGTGCTTGCAATATCCAAACCACTCCGGCTGCGCGCGGCCCGTGCTCGGGCGCTCCCAAGCCGCCTGTCCGTGGCAGCGCTAACACTCTATTGCACAACGCATTTGTTTGTTCGCCGAATCCCGCACCATAACTGCGGGCGCTGGACGTTGCGCCACGACAGGGCATGGCTGGTGCCGCCATGCACTATTATAGTGCACGGGGCGCGGCGCAGTCGAAGGAGAGAGGTGCGTTGGCTCAGACGGCTGCACCCGGCTGGTGCAGGTGCTCAGTTGCCGTTGGCGGACGGGTTGTACTGGAACCGTGGGGCCGTGGGGGCGCGCGGCGCCTGCTGCACGCCGCTGCCCGGAGGGGCGCCGGCGTCGCCATCGGTGTCGGGGGGCGTGAACAGCCTCGAGGCCTGGTGCAGGTGGAACTGCGTCGCCGCGGCCTCGCCAAGGCGTTCGCCATCGGCGTCCACGACCCATGCCTGCAGCTCGTGAGTGCCGCGATCCAGACCGGTGAACAGGTACTCGGGCTCGGTAACCTCCACCGTCTGGGCACCGCCGTCTAGCTCCATGACGATGCGGTGGCCGCGCCGCAATTCAGGCTCCACCTGCAGCCGTGCCGCGACATTGCCCTGGTTATCGCGCAGCGTCTGTTCGCGGGTCGGATGCAGGAAATCGACTGCGTAGCGAACACCACCGTCCGCTTCGGGCGTCTCGGGCCGCAGCACACCCGAATCGTAGGCGGGCGCCTCATAGGTGGAGATTTCCGGCAACTGCACCGGCTCCGCACCGGCCTGTGGCCGATCCGAGAACACCACGTTGCCCTGTTCGTCCACCCAACGATAGACCTCTGCCTGGGAGGCGACGGACAGGGGCAACAGCGCAAGGATCAGGGCACGGAGCATACCGTTAGCCTAGCCCCCGGGGTCATTGGCGGCAATACAGCCCGTCGGCAAAGCGCCGGCGCCTGTCTTCGAAGGCTCCGCCGGGAAACGAAGACGCCCCCGTAAGGGGGCGTCTGCGGTGGGGCTTCAGCGACGCTTACAGCGAGTAGTACATGTCGAACTCCACCGGATGGGTGGTCATGCGCAGACGCGTGACCTCGTCCATCTTCAGGGCGATGTAGCTGTCGATCTGATCGTCCGTGAACACGCCGCCCTGGGTAAGGAACTTGCGGTCCTTGTTCAGTTCGTCCAGGGCCTGGTCCAGGGCGTGGCAGACGGTGGGGATGTCCTTCGCCTCTTCCGGCTCCAGATCGTACAGGTCCTTGTCCATGGCATCGCCCGGATGGATCTTGTTCTGGATGCCGTCGAGCCCCGCCATCAGCATGGCCGAAAACGCCAGGTAGGGATTGGCGGTGGAGTCGGGGAAGCGCACCTCGATGCGCCGCGCCTTCGGATTCGACACCCAGGGCACGCGGATAGAGGCCGAACGGTTGCGGGCCGAGTAGGCCAGCATCACCGGCGCCTCGAAGCCAGGCACCAGGCGCTTGTAGCTGTTNGTGGAGGCATTGGTGAAGGCGTTCAGGGCGCGNGCATGCTTGATGATGCCGCCGATGTAGTACAGCGCAAGCTCCGAAAGGCCGCCGTACTTGTTGCCACTGAAGAGATTCTTTCCGGCCTTGCCCAGGGACATGTGCACGTGCATGCCGCTGCCGTTGTCGCCGACGATCGGTTTGGGCATGAAGGTGGCAGTCTTGCCGTAGGCGTGGGCGACATTCTGCACCACGTATTTCAGGATCTGCACCTCGTCGGCCTTACGGATCAGGGTGCCGAAGGCGACGCCGATCTCGCACTGCCCGGCGGTCGCCACCTCATGGTGGTGCACCTCGGTCTTGAGGCCCATCTCCTCCAGGGCCAGACACATGGCCGAGCGCAGGTCCTGCAGCGAATCCACCGGCGGCACCGGGAAGTAGCCGCCCTTGACCGTTGGCCGGTGACCCATGTTGCCGTCGCCATAGACCTTCTCCGTGTTCCAGTGGGCCTCCTCGGAGTCGATCTTGACGAACGAACCCGACAGGTCGGCGCCCCAGCGCACGTCATCCAACACGAAGAACTCGTTCTCCGGGCCGAAGTAAGCCGAATCGGCGATTTTGGTGGACTTCAGATAGTCCTCGGCGCGCCGCGCGACGGAGCGCGGGTCGCGTTCGTAGCCCTGCATGGTGGCGGGCTCGAGGATATCGCAGCGCACGTTCATGGTGGGCTCGTCGCAGAACGGGTCGAGCACGGCGGAGTCCGCGTCAGGCATCAGCACCATGTCCGATTCCTGAATGCCCTTCCAGCCGGCGATGCTGGAGCCGTCGAACATCTTGCCGTCCTTGAAGAAGGACGCATCCACGGTGCTGGCCGGAATGCTCACGTGCTGCTCTTTGCCGCGGGGGTCGGTAAACCGCATGTCAACGAATTTGACTTCGTTGTCCTTGATCATCTTCATTACTTTCTGGGACATTGCGCCACTCCTATGGAATGCCATTCCTGCTTGTCGTTGGAACCGGTCGCCGGGCGACTCTCAAGGCTCGGTTGCCCGATTTAGTGCACGAACCATGCCGAGCGAAATTGCCCTGCTCTCTCAACCTGTTAGTCCCGCTCCGGCGGGCGCTGGGACGCCGTCCTGCACCGCAATGGTGCGCCCCGCCAGGGGCTCGCACCATCACTGTGCGTCCATCAGTAGTAGTTCACTTGCACGCTGCCGACCTCCGGCACGCGCCGGGCGGCCTGTTCCAGGGCGCTGGCCTCGGCGCGGGCCGCCTCGATAGTGGCAAGCTCCTGCAGGGGCACGAACAGCTCCAAGTGCACCCGGCCGCTCAGGTAATGCATGGTCACCTTCTGGATATGGNTGGCCGCCGGCACGTCGTGCCAGGCCGCCTCGAGCTTGGTCATCAGCTCCCTGCGCAAGGGCAGGTGGCCACAAGGCTGAGCGGTCTCGTCGTTCTCCGGGTCGATGTGCACCATGACGTCGCTGACTTCGTCGATGCCCTCGATCAGGCGCCGGCGCACCGTTTCGGAGACATGGTGGCCCTCCGAGACGCTCAGAGTGGGATCCACTTGGATATGCACGTCCACCAGCGCATCGCTGCCCATGCGGCGCGTGCGCAGCAGATGCAGGTCGCGCACCCCGGTCACCGAGGCGATGGTGTCGCGGATCTGCTCCACCTGCTCGCGGTTCAAGCCGGTATCCACGAGTTCGCGCACGCTGGCCCAGGCCAGATCCCAACCGATTTTCGCCACCATGAACGCGACCCCCACTGCGGCCACGGCATCCAGGTAGTTCAGGCCCGCCATGGTCCCCGCGACGCCGATGACGACCACGACAGACGAGATGGCATCGGAGCGGCTGTGCCAGGCGTTGGCGCGCAGCAAATTGGAGCGCAGCCGGCGGGCCGCCCGGATGGTGTAGTGGTAGATCCCTTCCTTGGAGACAATCGAGATGCTGGCCACCGCCAGAGATAGCCAGCCGGGCGTCAACAGGCGCTCCGGTTCGAACAGCCGGCTGACGGCGTCGTAGGCGATTCCCGCCGCCACGGCCAACAGGGCGATGCCCAGGCCGACGGTGGCCACGGTCTCGATGCGGGCATGACCGTACGGGTGCTCCTCGTCGGCGTCGGCGCTGGCATGCTTGGCGGCGAACAGCACCATGACGTCGGTGGCAAGGTCCGAGAGCGAGTGCACGCCGTCGGCCACCAGTGCCTGGGAGTGGTTGAGCCACCCGACCGCGATTTTCGCCACACCCAGCACCAGATCGAGCACAGCGCCCACCACCGTCACGCGGCGGGTTTCGCGATAACGGCTCGGATCGACGCTGATGGCGCTCATGGCGGCAGGGGCGGGCGGCGTTCAGGAGCCGTCGCCCACCTCGATCCAGATCGTGATCTCCCCGTCCCGCTCGCGCGTGTCCACGACGCGGTGGCCGTTGATGCGGCACCAGGCAGGCACGTCGTTGAGGGCGCCTGGGTCCGTGCAGGCCACCTCCAGCCGATCCCCCACCGCCAGCTGGCGCACGCGGTTCTGCACCCGGATGACGGGCATGGGGCAGAGCAGACCGCGCGTATCGAGGTGGTGTTCAGACATTGGAGGCGTATCCATTGGGGGGGCTGATGTTACAGGCCGGCGCCGCAGGCGACCAGTTGCGGGTCGCTCGTTGCGAACGACTAGGAACGCTGCTTTCCCTCGCCGCTGGCCACGCGCCACTCGCCACTCACACATGCCATTCGGCAGGGATCTCGTCGACGCCCAGAGGCTGCACCTGTACGCTGCGACACGCACCGGCGCGGTCGCGAATCTCCACCTCCACCTGCTCGGCGTCCCGTCCCTGGCTGTAGCGGGCGACCACGCGGGCGGCCAGACGCAGATCCTCATCGCCGGCCGTGCCGTCCACCAGGGCGAGGGGCCCAAGGTGACTCACGGGGCTGAGGCTGACGAAGCTTCGGCGATAACCCTCCAGAAACCGCACCTCGCCCTCCTCCCGGGCCACAATCAGCTTGAAGTGCGGGCGCGGGCGCAGGTGCCGCCCGACCTTCAGCAGCATGATGTCGTCGAGCTCGTAATCGCGCTCGCCCCGGCTCTGCCACAGGTCCACCAGCTTCTGGGAATAGCTCGCATCCGTGAGAAAGCAGCAGCCCCCGGCAGGCTGGGCGTAGTCTTCGAATCCGAACTGGGCGGCGAGCGCCATCTGCGGCTTGCGCGAGCGGCCCTGAAAATCGTACAGGCGCTCGCGATCCACCCAGCCCTCTCGCTCCGGGAGCGTCGGCGGAAGATGCTTGGCGCACAGGGGACGCAGCAACCGGTCGCCGGCGCCGGATTCCCGAGCGATGACCGGCATCGTGTCGGCCCGCTGGGACATGGGTCGCTGACCGACCACCTCGCCGGTGATGATGAAGTCGTAGGCGCTGGTGTCGATCCACTCCAGTGCCTTGTGGACCATGAAGGTCTTGCAGTCCTGACAGGGATTGAGGTTGGCGCCGTAACCATGCCTGGGGTTGAGCAGCACGTCCTTGTACTCGTCGATGACATCGACGATGTGCAGCTTTATGCCCAGCTGCTCCGCCACCCACAACGCGTTGTTGCGCTTGGGTCGCGACCGCTCCTGCTTGCGGATCGCGTGAGTGTGGCCTTCGACGCAGAAGCCGGTGAAGAAGTTGATTCCCTCCACATGCACGCCCTGCTCCATCACCACCTTGGTGGCGAGGAGTGAGTCCAGGCCCCCGGAAATGAGGGACACGGCTTTGGGCTGACGCGGCATCGTTGCTCGGCTCACGATCGGGGAACCGCCTATTCTAGCCTGATTCCCCCTGCGCGAACAGCAAGGTACTGAGTCGAGTGTGGTTTTGCGCGCAGACGCCTATTGGCGCCGGGGCGGCGCATCGAGCAACTCGGCACCGTAGCGCTGACGCAGGGCCTCGCCAGCCCGCCGGCTGCCGCACTCGTCCCAGAGCTCATGCAGGGCGAGGCTGTCCAGCTCTCCGGGGGCGTCCACTTCGCGCATGGCCTGGAGGACATCGCGCAGGGCGACGAAGTCGGCGGCCAGGCGATCGAAGGTCTCGGCCCAGGCGACCTGGGTGCGTTGCGCCAGATGCCAATAGGCAGTGCGGCCCAGGTCCACGTAATAGTGCATGCGCACCATCCTTCGTCGCGCCCGCAGGGGAAACAAGCCGCTGTAGAGCAGGCACTGATCGCCCACGTCACGCAGATGCTGCTCGTGCAGCCGACCACTGGCCATCAGCCCCTGGAGGTACTCCAGGGCCAGCACCGCGCCGGCCATTTGGGGTTTGGCGCAGAACCGCATCATGAGGAAGACGAGATAGCTCTCCAACTCCTCGTCGAGGCGCAGCCGACACTCGGCGGCGGCGGTGCGCACCAGTTCCTGCCACTGCGCCGCCGCGGTGGGGCCGGTCAGGATCCCGCTCATGCTCACCCCCTCTCGGGCACAATCGTCGATCTCTGTGTCGGCCATGGGCGATCCTTTCTTGATCNTCGNTGGNGCTCCGNGAGCGGCGGTACCATCGCCCGCGGGGCGCGATGCTATAATNCCGCCTCGCTTNCCCACCCGACTCGAAGGGCAGGCAGTTTGTCCACCAGCTCTCCNCAGGTTAGCCCCGCGCCCGCTACCTTCCAGGACCTGATTCTGGCCCTGCAGCGCTATTGGGCGGAACGGGGCTGCGTGTTGCTGCAGCCCTACGACATGGAAGTGGGGGCCGGAACCTTTCACACCGCGACTTTTCTGCGCGCGATCGGCCCGGAGCCGTGGAGCGCCGCCTACGTGCAGCCCTCGCGCCGGCCGACCGACGGGCGCTACGGCCAGAACCCGAATCGGCTTCAGCATTACTATCAGTTCCAGGTGGTAATCAAGCCCTCGCCCCTGGACCTCCAGGAGCTCTACCTCGGCTCACTGCGCATGCTCGGCCTCGATCCTCTGGTGCACGACATCCGTTTCGTGGAGGACAACTGGGAATCGCCCACCCTGGGTGCCTGGGGCCTGGGCTGGGAGGTGTGGCTCAACGGCATGGAGGTGACCCAGTTCACCTACTTCCAGCAGGTGGGTGGCATCGACTGCCGCCCGGTGACTGGCGAGCTCACCTACGGTCTGGAGCGCATCGCCATGTACCTGCAGGGGGTGGAGAGCGTCTTCGACCTGACCTGGACCGACGGCCCGCTGGGGCGGGTCACTTACGGCGACGTGTTCCATCAGAACGAAGTCGAGATGTCCGCGTACAACTTCGAGCACGCCGACGTGCCTTCACTGTTCGGCTGGTTCGACACCTGCGAGCGGGAGAGCAACGCGCTCATCGCGCAGGGCCTGCCCCTGCCTGCCTACGAAATGATGTTGAAGGCGTCCCACACCTTCAATCTGCTCGACGCCCGACACGCCATCTCGGTGACCGAGCGCGCGCGCTTCATCGGCCGGGTGCGTGCCCTGTCCCGAGCCGTCGCCCAGGCCTATTTCGCACGACGAGAGTCATTGGGCTTTCCCCTGCTTCCGGGTGCGCGACCGTGAGCCGGGATCTGCTGATCGAGCTCGGCACCGAAGAACTGCCACCCAAGGCGCTGCGGCGCTTGTCCGAGGCGTTCCGCGACGGCGTCTGGCGCGGATTCGGCGATGCGGGCCTCGACCACGGCGCCATACACGCCTTTGCCACTCCCCGCCGCCTGGCCCTGCTGATCGGCGATCTCACCGAGGCGCAGCCGGATCAGACCACCGAGCGGCGCGGTCCGGCGCTCAGCGCGGCGTTCGACGACGAGGGTCTTCCCACCAAGGCCGCCCAGGGCTTCGCCCGCTCCTGCGGCATGGAGGTGAGCGACCTCGAGACGCTCGAAACCGCCAAGGGCAGCTGGCTGGTGCACCGCAGCCTGGAGCGCGGCCGATCCACGGGGGAGCTCATCCCCGGAATCGTCACCCGCGCCCTGGAGGCACTGCCCATCCCCAAACGCATGCGCTGGGGGGCTCTGGAAGTGCAGTTCGTCCGCCCCGTGCACTGGCTGGTGCTGCTGTTCGGCGACCAGGTGATCGACGCCGAGATCCTCGGCGCCCGGGCCGGTCGGGAGACCCGTGGCCATCGTTTCCATCACCCGGAGCCCATCTACCTGGGCGAGCCCGCCGCCTACGCCCCGCTGCTGGAGACCGAAGGCCGGGTCCTGGCGGACTTCGACCAGCGCCGCGAAGCCATCCGCGGTCAGGTGCTGGAGGCCGCGGTCCACGCCGGCGGCAGCGCCATCATCGCCGACGAGCTGCTGGATGAAGTCACCGCCATGGTGGAATGGCCCGTTGCCATCCTCGGCCGGTTCGAAGCCCGCTTCCTGGAGGTTCCGGCAGAGGCCCTCGTCGCCGCAATGAAAGGCCATCAGAAATATTTTCACGTGGTGGACGGGCAGGGCGCGCTGCTGCCGCACTTCATAACAGTGAGCAATATCGACAGCCGCGATCCCGAGGTGGTGCGCGCCGGCAACGAACGCGTGATCCGCCCGCGTCTGGCCGATGCGGCGTTCTTCTGGGACCAGGATCGCAAACAGCCCCTGGCGGGCCGTCTCGAACGTCTGCGCGACGTGGTGTTCGAGACGCGCCTCGGCACCCTGTACGACAAGGTGCAACGCACCATCCATCTGGCCGGCTTCATTGCCGAATCCCTCGGCTTCGATCGCTTCGCCGCCGAACGCGCCGCGGAGCTCTGCAAATGCGACCTGGTCACCGACATGGTGGGCGAGTTCCCGGAGCTGCAGGGCACCATGGGCCGCTACTACGCCGCCGCCGACGGCGAACGGCCCGAGGTGGCCGCGGCGGTAGAGGAGCATTATCTGCCGCGCTTCGCCGGCGACCGTTTGCCGGGCGCCGCCGCCGGGCAGGCGCTCGCATTGGCCGACAAGCTGGACACCCTGGTAGGCATCTTCGGCATCGGTCAGCCGCCCACCGGCGATCGCGATCCCTATGCATTGCGCCGCGCGGCNCTCGGCGTGCTGCGCATCGCCATCGAGCTCGACCTGCCGGTGGATGTGCCGCNGGCGTTGAATCGCGCCGCTGAGGGATATACGCAGCAGGGCAAGCAGGTGATCGCACCCGGAACCGCCGAGGCGGTGTACGAGTTCATCCTGGGTCGGCTGCAGCAGTACTACAGCGCTCGCGGAGTGAGCGCCGACGCCATCGAGGCCGTCGCCTGCCTGCGCCCGGCCTTGAACGATCTCGACCGCCGCCTGCAGGCGCTGAACGAGTTTCGGGCGCTGCCCGCTGCGGAAAGTCTTTCGGCGGCCAACAAGCGCATCTCCAATATTCTCAAGAAGACCGACGAGCCGATCCCCGAGCGGCCCGACCCGGCGCTGTTGCAGGCGCCCGCCGAACGGCGGCTCCACAAGGAGCTGGAGTCCGTACGTGCGCGCGTGGAGCCAATGCTGGCGGAGCGGCGCTACGGCGACGGCATGGCCCACCTCGCCGAACTGCGGGAGGCGGTGGACGAATTCTTTGATACAGTGATGGTGATGGACGACGATGATGCGTTGCGGGGCAATCGCCTGGCGCTGCTCGCGAGCCTGCGCGGTCTGTTCCTCACCATCGCCGATGTCTCGCGACTGCAATAGGAGGCGCAATGGGTCAGCCGGATTCCTACCATGCGATGCTCGCCGCCGTACAGGCCTTCCACGACAAACACGATTTCAAGAACACTGGCGGCGAGGAGCTCACCTACCGAATCGCGCTCATGGCCGAGGAGCTGGGGGAGATGTCCGCCTGCGTGACCAAGGGCCGTCACGACGAGCTTGCTGAAGAGACCGCCGATCTGCTCATCCTGCTGCTCGGCACCGCCATCGCCGCCGACTTCGATCTCGAGCAGGCGTTCTGGGACAAGATGAACAAGCTCATGCAACGCCAGTCGCGCATGATCGATGGACGCATTCGCGTTTCGGAGTTCAGGGGCAGTTGATAACGCCGAGGATGCAGAGACGCAAATGATTGCACTGTCACGGCATCGGGTCTGTCGCGCGAAATGCAGTGAACAAGGCGCGCTGACCACCGGGTGTGTCGCAGCGTACGGGAGGTCTGCAGTGCGTGCGTCGCGCTTTGCGGTTCCCGCCCTCCATCGCGACGAAAAGCCAGGTACATGATATGAATACCCTGCGTTCGCCGCGTCTCTGCCTCTGCGTCCGCGGTGCCAACATATGAAGCTCGTGATCCTCGATCGCGACGGTGTCATCAACGAAGACTCCGACGACTACATCAAGTCGCCGGACGAATGGGTCCCGATTCCGGGCAGCCTCGAGGCGGTGAGTCGGCTGAACCAGGCGGGGGTGCGCGTGGTGGTTGCCAGCAACCAGTCGGGACTCGCGCGCGGCTTGTTCGATATCGAGATGTTGAATCGTATTCACGCCAAGATGCATCGCCGGTTGGCGGCGGTGGGCGGTGTGGTCGAGGCAGTGTTCTATTGTCCCCATGGTCCTGAGGACCGATGCGGCTGTCGTAAGCCCGAGGCGGGGTTGCTGCGCGAGATCGAGGAGCGGCTCATGGTGGAGCTGCGCGACACGGTGTGCGTGGGCGACTCCCTGCGGGACCTGGAGGCCGCTCGCGCGGTGGGCGCACAGCCGGTGCTGGTGCGCACCGGAAAGGGTGAGCGCACCCTGCGCGCCGCCCAAGGACTTGAGGGCGTGCCCGTGTACGCCGACTTGGCAGCATTCGCCGAGGCGTTCCTGCAGCAGCACCCGGAGTCCTGAGCGCCGATGCTCGGCTATGTGCGTGCAACGCTGTTCTGGCTGGGCCTGATCCCCTCGACCATTATCATGTCGTTGTTGCTGCTGTTGCTGGCGCCGTTTCCCTTCCTGGTGCGTCAGCGTTGCTCGGTATGGTGGCCGCGCTTCAATCTCTGGTGGCTGAAGGTCACCTGCAACCTGCGCCACGAGGTGCGGGGCAGGGAGAACATTCCGGATGGCGCCGCCATCTATCTGTGCAAGCACCAGTCGGCCTGGGAAACGATTGCCATGGAAACCCTGGTACCACCCATGGTCTGGGTGCTCAAGCGCGAGCTGATGTGGATCCCGCTGTTCGGTTGGGCCCTGGCGGTACTCAAGCCCATTGCCGTGGATCGCGGCAAAGGACGGGAAGCGGCTGAGCAACTTCTGGAGCAGGGTGCCCAACGCCTGGCCGAAGGCATCAGCATCGCCATTTTTCCCGAGGGCACGCGGGTGGCACCCGGCGAGCGGCGCCGCTATCGGCCCGGCGGCGCGCTACTGGCCGCCCGTACCGGTTACCCGGTNGTNCCCATGGCCCACAACGCCGGCCGCTTCTGGCCCCGCCGGGGCTTTCGCAAATACCCGGGGGTCATCCGCGTGGTCATCGGCGAGCCGTTCGACCCGGCGGGCATGAGCCCGGCGGAAATCAACCGGCGAGCCGAGGAGTGGATCGAGCGCACGGTGACGACCCTCGACGACAAACCCACCGTTCCGGAGCCTGCGCCCGCGGCGTGAAGCGCGGGCATGCCCGCGCACTACACTGTCCTGCGCCATCACTCTGTTCACGGAGGTGGGCGTGCAGCGGCACGGTTGGTCTGGATTCAAGCGCTGGGCCCGGGAGTTTCTCGAGCTGCGCGTCGCCATTCCCCTGGTGTCGCTGTGCGCGACGCTGGTGGTGCGCATGCGCCGCCCCATGATCATCGGTATCACCGGATCGGTGGGCAAGACCACCACCAAGGAGGTCGTCGCCGGGGTACTGATGCACCCGGCCGCCCGCGAGGTGGTCGGCCGGGCTGGCAAGACCTCTGGGAACATGAACAACAACCTGGGCGTCCCGTTGAGCATCCTCGGCTATCCGTGTTGGATCGTCACCGGCCGCCAGTGGCTGGTGCAGCTGCTGTTGCTGCCGTTTCGCACCCTTGCCCTGGCCACGTTTGCGCCATATCCCAAGGTCCTGGTGCTCGAATATGGGGCCGGCTGGCAGGGCAGTGTACGCCGCACCAGCCGCATCGCGCCGCCCCACATCGCAGTGGTCACCGAAGTGGGGCCCGCCCACCTGGAACGTTTCGGGACCGTCGAGGGCGTGGCCCGGGAGAAGGCGGCCCTGGTGCGCGCCACCGACGCGGACGGTCTGGTGGTGCTCAACGGGAGCAATCCGCTGGTGGCTGCCATGGCTGCGGAGTCGCCCGCACCGGTGGTGCAGGTCGAAGGCCGAGGGCTGGCACTGGCGCAGAACGTCGCCCGCGCGGTCGCCCACCATCTGGGGGTCCCCGAGGCGGCGGTCGAGGCGGCCCTTGCCGAAGGCGGGCAGGTCCACCGACGGCTCGACAAAGTCAACCTGGGGGACATCACCGTCATCGACGATGCCTTCAACGCCAACCCTCTGTCCATGCGCCTGGCCCTGGACGTGCTGGCGGAGAGCGCGGCACCGCACCAACGCCGGGTGGCGATTCTGGGGACCATGGCGGAACTGGGCGCCGATGCGCCGCGCTACCATCGCGAGATCGGCGCCTACGCCCACGAACGGGCCGATCTGGTGATCGGCGTCGGCGAGCATACCGAACAGTACGGGCCGGAATGGCAGTTTGCCGACACCCGGGCGTGTGCGGCAGGGATCGGCGAACTGGTGCGGGCCGGGGATCTGGTGCTGCTCAAGGCCTCCGGTGCGGTGCAACTGTTCCGGGTGAAGCGTGCCCTGCAGGACGCCGCTCGGCGGGAGCCGGAGGTCGCCTGAGCGTGACCGACGCGCCGTTCACCGGCCGCATTTCACAACGCCGGCCTCCTGCGGTTCGCCGACAGCAGCGAATGCGCGGAGCGCATCCCTGCAATTTTGCAGGCGGGCGATTGCGTGCTGATCAAAAGCTCGGCTCGGTGAGGCAAGCTGCCGAATTGCAGGCGGATGGCGCCGATCCTGCGGCCGAGATCCCGTCACACGTCCAGGTTGCTGGCAGCTAGGGCATTCTGCTCGATGAACTCCCGCCGCGGTTCCACCTGGTCGCCCATCAGGGTGGTGAATATCTGATCCGAGGCGACGGCGTCCTCGATCTGCACCCGCAGCAGTCGGCGGCTGTCGGGATTGACGGTGGTCTCCCAGAGCTGTTCCGGGTTCATCTCCCCCAATCCCTTGTAGCGCTGGATGTTCAGCCCGCGCTTGGCTTCCTCCATGAGCCACTCCATCGCCTGCTTGAAGCTCGCCACGGGCTGGCGCCGCTCCCCGCGCTGAACGTAGGCGCCTGCGCCGAGCAGGTCTTCGAGCTGCTCGCCCAGTTCCCGGAGGCTGTGGTATTCGGCCGAGTCGAAGAAGCTGCTGGGAAGCAGATGGCTGTGGACGATGCCGTGGGTGCGCCGAACGATGCGCGCGTCGAAGGTCTCACCATCGGGGTTGTCCTGGACCGTGATTTCATAGCGCGTGCCCGTGGGCTGCCCGGCATTGAGCCGCGCCGCCAGCTCCCCATACCACGCTTCCATGGTCGCTCTATTGCGCAGGGACTCATCATTAACGCTCTGAATGTAAACAAGTTTCTCTAAAACCTCGGGGTGGTAGCGCCGGGCCAGGCGCTTGAGCATGTTCATCACCTGCATGTACTTGCGCGCCAGACCTTCCAGCTGGACGCCGCCGATGGCGGGTGCGTCGGCGGTGACGAACAAGGCCGAATTGTCCAGCGCGAGCTGCAACAGGTAGGCATTGAGCTCGGACTCGTCCTTCACGTAATGCTCCTGCTTGCCCTTCTTCACCTTGAACAAGGGTGGCTGAGCGATGTAGATGTGGCCGCGCTCGATCAGCTCCGGCATCTGGCGATAGAAGAACGTCAGCAACAGCGTGCGGATGTGGGAGCCGTCCACATCGGCATCGGTCATGATGATGATGCGGTGGTAGCGCAGCTTGTCGGGATTGAATTCCTCCCGCCCGATCCCGCAGCCGAGGGCCGTGATCAGGGTGCCCACCTCTGCCGATGACAACATCTTGTCAAAGCGCGCCTTTTCGACGTTCAGGATCTTGCCCTTGAGCGGCAGGATGGCCTGGGTGCGACGGTCGCGACCCTGCTTGGCAGAGCCGCCGGCGGAGTCGCCCTCCACCAGGAACAGCTCCGAGCGGCTGGGATCCCGCTCCTGGCAGTCGGCCAGCTTCCCGGGCAACCCGGCCAGGTCCAGAGCGCCTTTGCGTCGGGTCAATTCGCGGGCGCGCCGTGCCGCCTCGCGGGCCCGCGCGGCGTCGATGATTTTGGCGGTGATGGCCTTGGCTTCGCCGGGGTGCTCGAGGAGATACGCGCGCAGATGTTCCGCCATGGTGGACTCAACCACCGCCTTGACCTCCGATGACACCAGTTTGTCCTTGGTCTGCGAGGAAAACTTCGGATCGGGCACCTTCACGGACAACACCGCCGTGAGACCCTCGCGAGCGTCATCGCCAGAGGTGTTGACCTTGGCGTTACGGGCGGAACCTTCGTCTTCGATGTACTGGTTGAGCGTGCGGGTCAGCGCACCGCGGAAGCCGGCCAGGTGGGTACCGCCATCTCGCTGCGGGATGTTGTTGGTAAAGCAGAAGACATTCTCCTGATAGGAGTCGTTCCACTGCATCGCCAGTTCCACGAGAATGCCNTCCTTCTCCGTCTGGTANTAGAAGACGTTGTCGTGCANCGGCGTCTTGTTGCGATTGAGGTGTGCAACGAAGGCGCGGATCCCGCCCTGNTACTCGAACACGTCCTGCTTCTCACTGCGCTCGTCCTTGAGGCAGATGCGCACCCCGGAATTCAGGAATGAAAGCTCCCGAAGCCGCTTGGACAGCAGATCGTAGTGGTACTCGATGTTGGTGAAGATGGTGGAACTCGGCTTGAAGCGGACTTCCGTGCCGCTCAGTTCCGTTTCGCCGATCACCTGGATCGGAGTCTGGGGCTCACCTAGGCGGTATTCCTGCTGCCACACTTTGCCATCCCGGCGGATGGTCAGCTTCAGGTATTCCGAAAGCGCGTTGACGACAGAGACGCCGACGCCATGGAGCCCGCCGGACACCTTGTAGGAGTTGTCGTCGAACTTCCCGCCGGCATGCAGCACTGTCATGATCACCTCAGCAGCCGAGCGGCCTTCCTCCGGGTGCATATCCACCGGAATGCCCCGGCCGTCGTCGGTCACGGTGACCGACTCGTCACTGTGGATGGTGACCGTGATCTCACGGCAATAGCCGGCCAGGGTCTCATCGATCGCGTTGTCCACCACCTCGAACACCATGTGGTGCAACCCGGTGCCGTCGTCGGTATCGCCGATGTACATCCCGGGCCGCTTGCGGACGGCATCCAGGCCTTTCAACACCTTGATATTCGAGGAATCGTACGTGCGCTGCTCGGTCATAAACGAGGTATCCTGTGGCTCCGCGGCATTATACCATCTCCCCCACCTGGCCGTGTTCCACGTGGAACCGCCGGGCGGTGTCGGGTACCGGGATCTCGTCCGGATCGATGGCCGTGACAAACACCTGCGGCTGCAGTTCATCGAGAAGGCTGACGAGCCGCTCCCGATGG
>JGI25321J50212_10001104_pt1 | contig 24777 bp, 24 predicted proteins | sample AutmiccommuBRH23_FD_50212 | JGI IMG/M metagenome (IMG submission 50212)
GTAGCACCGCCATGGTCATTGGTTTGCTAATATAGTCATCCATGCCTGCTGCAAGACATTTTTCTCGATCACCCTCCATAGCATGGGCAGTCATCGCTATGACTGGGGTGTTTTGATTAAAAATACTCGCCTTTCTAATCAGATCTGTCGCTTCATAGCCGTCCATCACAGGCATTTGGCAGTCCATTAATATTAGATCATATTTTATGGCATTGCATAACTCGACTGCCTGTTGCCCATTTACTGCGAGTTCTACTGAATAACCAAGCTTTTTCAACATGATCATTTCTAATCTCTGATTTGCCAGCATGTCTTCTACGAGGAGAATCCTAGTATCTATCACTTGAAGACGTTCTTCAATTATAGAATGTCTTGTTACCAAATTCCCCATTGTTTCTGGTGCCTCTGAAACAGCAACACTCGAGATAACAGCAATTAATTCCCTTTTACGGACAGGTTTCGAAAGGTAACCAGAAAATCCAAAATTTTGGGCTGACCTTGCATCTCCTTTCTGAGCTGTGGAGGTAATCAAAATAAGCCGTAAATCCTTGAACCTTGCTTCCTTCAATACCTGTCTCCCAAATTCATGGCCACTCATCCCAGGCATAATGAAGTCTACAAGGACAATTTGAGGCAAATTTTCAAAAGCTAGCCCTTTAAGAATCTCAAGTCCCTCTAAGCCATCTTTTGCACTAATGACCTTACATCCTGTCTCACCAAGGTATTCTCGGAAGATCATCCTGTTACTATCGTTATCGTCGATGATCATGACAGTTAGATTCTCCAAGTTATTGGGGATGAGTCTTTGTAAATCGTCTTCTAGTTCCCTCTTTTCTAGCTCGAACGTAACGATAAACGTGCTACCTTTGTCCAGCTCGCACTCTACTTCAATATTGCCACCTATCAATTCTAGTATCTTTTTCGAGATAGAAAGTCCAAGACCAGTACCTTCATACTTCCGTGTTGTAGATGCATCCGCTTGCATAAAAACTTGAAATAACTTTTGCTTTGTCTTATCAGACATGCCGATACCTGTATCCTTAATCTTAATCTGCAAAAGCACCTTTTTTTTACTTTCTTTCATTACCTTTACTTCAACAATAACTTCGCCCTTTTCTGTAAATTTGACTGCGTTTCCGATAATGTTATTTAATACCTGTCTCAGTCTGCCTGGATCTCCTTGAACTCCGGTAGGAACTCCTGATGCAATAAATGAAACAATTTCAATACCTTTTCCGTGAGCTTTTGGGGAAAATAATGAAACCGCCTCTTCCACAAGTCTATGAAGATTAAACGGTATGGTTTCAATCAGAAACATCCCCGCTTCAATTTTAGAATAATCTAATATCTCATTGATCAATAATAGCAATGCATCAGAAGAAGCCTTAACCTCTGTTAAGTAACTTGATTGTTCTCTTTCAAGTGGCATCCCTGAGAGTAGCTCTATGTAACCTACAATCCCATTTAAAGGAGTTCTTATTTCATGCGACATGTTGGCCAAGAACTGGCCTTTTGCGATATTTGCAGCCTCAGCCGCTGACTTCGAGATTTCCATCTCCTGAAGCATCTTTCGTTGTGCCATTTCCAGTTTTTTACGTTCAGTTATATCCGATATAATAACCGCAAACTGCTTATATCGTGGAGAATAAGCAACAACTTCAAAATATCTGTCTAGCTCTCTAGAATAATTTTCATACTGAAGCGGCTCACCAGTCATCGCTACATAACCATACTTTTCGTTCCAGTAGCTTTCAGTCCCTGGCTGTATATTAAATACTGTTTTCTTGGAAATATTTTCATTCTTCAGTCCTGTTATATTCTTAAAACTTTCATTGACATCAAGGAAACGGTAGGCAACAACCTTCCCTACTTCGTCGCATATCACTTCATGGACAGCAAGACCTTGTTTCATTTCTGTAACCAAAAGCCTGTACTGTTCCTCACTACGCTGTAGCTTCCTGTGTGCATTGTATCTGAGCCAAGCGTTAATATAGGAGATAATAAAAAAAATTGAAAAGATGATAATTAGACTATCTCTTTTTATACTGGTTTCACTTGAAAAATAAAGTCCTGCAATCATAAGAACTAGAATTAATATATAATAGTTCGCTAGCAATACGGGCTTATTCAAAATGACCGATACACAAAATGTTGTCAAAAGCAGCAGTGTGGTATATTCAATGTTAAAGTTGTTGACATAAGCATAATAGAGTGCCGAAAGGGTGGAAACGAGTAAGAGCGTGTATCCCGGGAAAATAATGTTCTTACGGAATCCTTCACTTATAAATGAACCAAAAAAACATGATACAAAAAGAATGGTCATAACCCAGCCTGTAAATTGACCCGATATCAAGCCAACATTCTGGTATTTCCAAAGGTAGGTAATTATAGGGGTGATGATCGCGGCAAACAAGAAGACTATCCTATACAATAGAAGATCAATTTTCACATTATCATTTCTTTCCCCCATGATACTAGCTCCTAACTTCTTAACAAAGCCGTCTCTTATCTTCTCACACAAGGTTTCTTGAAAAGGATTTCTCCACAGTATTTTCAATATTTCTAAAGCTTCTTTGCCACTGGTTATTATTTAAAGTTCAATGAGATTCTGAGATAAGAAACAATGTTATAGATTTCACAATATTTTGAATATTTTGTATATATTCGTCATGATTTTAAAATAGCCTTTAAAATAATAACAAATTATTACTTTTTTAATATTCTAATGATATGCATCCCGTTAGAGCCTCTATAAAGAGTGAACTCGTTCAACTAAAGTTGAACATCGACTCTTCGGTAGGGGACTCTACCCCCACCGAAGCGGAGCCGGGGGTACCACTCCCCATTGTAGAAGTGGGAGTCTTACGATTGGATAAACATATCCTATCACTTGTTTTTCAAAAAGAAGATTTATACTTTATACTATGATTTAAACCTTGGCACTATAAAATCTATGATCAAACACATTGCAATCCCTGATACAAAACCAGTAAGAAACATCATTGCCATCATTAGATTAGCGAGATCCTCAAATCCACCACCATGTATTTGCACAGTCTTAGCTAAGTAAACGTAATATACCCCAGCAAGCAAGCAAAGTAAGGCTGGGGTATATTTGACTAACTTGACTCTCTTTGATACCCGCCACAGCAAATATGTTATACCTGAAAAGAGTGCCACAATTGAAATAAAAATGAGTATCAATCGATCCAAGACATTACCCCCATTTACAGTCTTTATGTACATATTTTTCAAGCTCAAACTATGCATTATTCAAACTACGATAATAACATATCACAGAAGTAATTAAAGCTGCTATAATTTTTACAAGAAGATCAGTTGAGGTGTCTTCAAGCCCACCCTTGACCATATTCGCTTTAAATAAGTAATCCCCCGTAAACTCAAACATTTCCCATAAAGTACCTAAGGCAATTGAAAAACTAAATGCAAATACAATTGTGAAAAGCGTGAATCGCTGTTTACTAGTGTCTGATTTCTTTTTGATAGTCCCGTTTACTAAATGCAATGCAATTATCACAGCATAGCTTCCAAATATAGCGTGAAGAAGTAAATCCCACCACCAGAATACTTGATAGAATTCCTGAATTTCTCCCAAGTATTGCGCCATATAAATAAATATTAATGTAATTAACTGAAAGCTAGAAGGTAGCATTATAGTCTTTATGTTAGCGATATGGGTAATTATCAGAGGAAGCATTAAGCATGCTATGGCAAGTAGTGCCAAGCTCAAGTCCTTCCATTGTCTTGTTGCTATACTAACGATAGCCGTAACTATAAGAATTATCTCAAACAACACTGCTATCCCCACTGATAGCTTACTGTTTCGATTATTCATTAAGATAATATACTCCTTTCGACTGGTAATCTGTCCGAACCGGAAACCACCCGATCACCGCGAGCAAAGAAAACTTCTATAATAAAGTATATCCCGAAAAAGTCAAATAATTTTCCCATAGACTATTGATAGGTTCCACTACCAAAGCAAGGAACAGCCTCACTCTCTTTCAGAGAGGAGGCTGTTCCTTGCTTTGGTATGCACTCCACCATACCATACTCGATGAAGTCTTACACAATTTAGACCTCTCAAACTTTACTTTTAAACTTGATTGTAACATAAATCCAACCTTCTACTTCTGGCATGATAAATCCTTCTATGATAATCTCTTGAGATAAGAATACCTGTGCAAGTCTATTTTCCAATAACCGTAAAGTTGTGACCATGATAATCCCAGCGCCAACCCCTTGGCAACTCGACCCTGAACAAGTAGCCTTTACCTTTGCCGTGTTGCAAATCTTCCCTAAAGGGATTCAGAGTGAACCGCCACTAAATTATAACTCTCTCATAGTCACTCAATATATGTGCAGAAGCGGTGATTCACTTTTACACCAAAAAAGGACCTGTACCACTTTTCAGATGATCACAAGTCCTTTTGGTATTTTACAATCTGCACAACTAATTCTTTTATAATCGGAAAAGTATTTGCTTCAGTACAATTTACCTCTCAAGTACGAGTTATTGGAGATGATCTGTTTCTAGTCTATATAGTTGGTCTTGGTTAAGCGAATCATTTCTACTTTTGAATCCGATTTGACCTCCTGGTTTAACAGTGAATTATCATCCATGTCCAAGTCAAAGATGATTAACTGCCCATCTCCCAGATCGTAAAAACCTTCAAGGTTACCTTCTCCATGTCGACTTTCAAACTGTTTATAATCTGAACCATAGCCTTCAAACACGTCTTTTGCCATATCTCCCGTTTTACTTCCCCTATTTGTCGGAAATAGTGCCGAGGTGGTATCCAGTTCGAGAACCTGGCCAGAGTCCTTTCCGATAATAACGGTAATCCCTTTATCATAAGTTCTCCTATACCAAGACTCAGGAAAATGACCTGGCTCAGCAAAGAACTCATCCTTAAAGACACTCCCCAATATCTCATTAACCTGACTCTGACTGTCACCAAGATGGATTTCTCCTATGCTCGGACGAATATCCACCTGTTCATCTTTCAACACTGTTATCTCATCGGCTGTTGCCTGGACCGGATATGATTCAGCAACTGGTCCAATAAAACGCACTTCTACTCTCAGGTTTTCCTGCAAAGCATCAAAGTTGGAATCTACAATCTTGCCAGCCGATTTTTCACTGATTTTAGTCTTTTGGGTTACTCTAATTGATGCTTGGTCATAAGGCTTAGAACCTTTTTTCCCTTCGACTAAAATACTTCCTAGAATCTCCCCGGCTTGGTTCTTAGTCAATTTAATAATAGTTCCATGAATGTCTGATTGCTTAGTATCTTGAATATCCCCTGGATTATCAAGTTTTCCTAGACTGCATCCTGAAAGTACCAATACCACTAATAACGAAATAGCAACTAGTTTAATAAGTTTCATATTTATGCCTCCATATGCCACTTACCATTGCCGCCCTGGATCATCTGCCATACTGTTAACGGTGCCTCTGGGATAAAGAATGAGATAATGATCCATCATAGGATCGGAATTACTATTGGTTGGTAGTGGGAATACAAACTCGATTTTAAACTCCTGACCTGCCGTGTATCCGATAATTTCTTCTCCATTGACTTTTACATCATAAGCCGGAATACCATATACTTCTTTGGTTTTAGCAAGGGAAAGTTTCTGTAATTGCTTATCAAAAGATCGAGTCTCAAAAATTTGAGATCCTTTGTTAAAGCCAAATACCATAGCATGGTTCGCGTAGGTAGCATAGTTTCCTTTGGCAGATGCAATCCATTCGGTTTTATCCGGTTCCCCCCATTGACTCTTCACATCTTCTATAACTGTTGTCTTCACGGGGAAAGTACTGTTTATGACTTTTCCTTGCTCCGCTAATAGCTTCATATTCAACAATAACTCTTTCGTCATTTCTGTGGTTTGAGGAGTGGTTTGAGGAACAGAATCTGGTTGGATAGGCGGTTTTTCACTCTGCGAATTTGATGGGGAACACCCAATAACAAGAGCTAAAGCGAATGAAGCCGCCATCCATTTCAGAGTCTTCCAATTAGCTGATCTGATCATGATAATTCTCCTTCTGCATTACATTTAGTGATGGCATATTCCCTTCTTGCATATTATAGACGGGATATATAGCGTTTTTCTGACGATTAACGGGCCAATGATTTACGAATGGTGTTTTGATTTCGGTAGGAAAATAAGCTCGTAAAACGATATTAACCTTAAAGCGAGTGAGTAGCTGTTTGTGTGCAATAGTTATCCTTCAGGCTTTGAGATTGGCTTTCCAGCCTCTATCAGTATTTTGTTGCCTAACAAGAAAAATCCCTGAATAAACAGCAGCAAACCCGTTCCTATCAGGAGCCATTCTATTTTAATGATGTCAGCTAGTGGTCCAAACAAAAGCATTCCTAATGGCATCATCGAGCTTGCTATCATTCCGAAAACACCAAATATTCTACCTAGAAAATCCGCCTCTACTTTCTCCTGTATTAAAACCGTGGAGGGTGTATTAAAGAGTGGCATTGCAATTCCAGTTACCCCCATGATAGTAAGATAAATCCAAAAAATAGGAATAACACCAAGGGCAAAGGTACAGGCTCCAATTAGAAGGCTTGCTAATGTCATCGAGTGAATTCTATTTTTAAAACCACCCCAAGAAGCCATGATGAGGCCACCCAACATCATACCTAAGGAAAAGGTAATTTCAATAGCCGTTAAACGCCATACATCGTCACCAAAACTACGTGCAACCTGAAGGGGTGTTAAAAAGGCAGCAGGTGCTACTAAGAAAAAGAAGACTGCACAAAACAGAAAAAATCTCTTGATATACGCATGATTTCTGATGTAAGTAAGCCCTTCACGCATATCAATGAAGTAACTTGTTGTTTGCTTTGCTTGAGCTTTCGCATGAACAGGTACATGCAAAAACAAAAATAATACCGAAACCGCTATGGCTGCTGTAATTACATCTATAAAGAAAATTGTCTCGATGGTAGCCATGGTTAGCAGTGCTCCGCTAAGCATGGGAGACACCAGCATAACCATAGCTTGTATACTTCCATTTGTTGCATTCACCTTAGTGAGTTTATCCTCCGGTACAATTTGCGGAAGGAAGGCTCCTATCGCCGGCATTTGAATTGATGCCCCGAGCGCTCGTATGGAAGACGTCACAAAAAGCAACCATAGCGAACCGTATCCCATCAAAAACAATATGGCTAAGACTAGTGTTGAAAAGGCAATTAAAGAATCGGATAGAATTATGAGTGTTTTTCGATTATAACGGTCAGCCCATACTCCCGCAAACGGAGAAAGAAGTAAGGTAGGCAGAAAACCGCAAATGATGGCTATGGTCATCATTACACCCGACTGTGTTGTTAAGGTGATATGCCACATAATTGCATACTGAACCAGCGATGATCCAAAGAGTGATATGGTCTGGCTAACTAAAAAGAGGATTATATTCTTTTTCCAATCTTTACTCATATCTAAAATATTCTCTCCATCCAATCATATTTTAATTTTCTATTTCATTTTCTTATTTCAATAAGCATTCTGTTAGCCTTTTGAATTCTTGCATCACTCCAACAATAAAAGCTCCCAGACTTTTAAAGTTTAACATATATTGCCCGATTTTAGCCAATGTCACTACATTTAACTAATAACATTAGAAATTGGGTTAGCGCCCACACACGACGAAGACACTGTCTTCGCACGGGTTAAACCCTCTTGCAGCACTGTCTTCGCACGTTATGAACCTTCTTGCAGACACTGTCTTCGCGCGTATTAGTCCTTCTATCAGACACTGTCTTCGCACGAATTAGACCTTTTTGCAGGATGGCGAGAAGGGACCTTCCAGAAAGCTATGCAACCAAAAGTACTTTCTGAGTAGTATAAAATAAACCCTCCTTAATTGCTCATATAATTATTTTTGTATAAAGGAAAAACACCGCCTTTTTTATTATTGCGGTGTTTTTGCCTATTGTATCTATTTAGTTTACTATTTGTCCATCTCCATAAACTATATATTTAATCGTGGTCAATTCTCTCAAACCCATTGGCCCACGAGCATGCAATTTTTGAGTACTAATTCCAATTTCTGCTCCAAAGCCAAAACGTCCCCCGTCCGTGAAACGAGTTGAAGCATTCACGTAAACAGCCGCCGCATCAATTTCTCTCAAAAAACGTTGAGCTGTCGAATAATTCTCGGTGATAATTGTTTCAGAATGTTTAGTAGTGTATTGGTAAATGTGATCCAGTGCCCCATCAAGGCCTGGCACGACTTTTACGCTTAGAATAAGGTCAAGATGTTCTGCAACCCAGTCTTCCTCAACGGCAGGAAGAGCATAAGACAAGATTTCACACGTTCTTGGGCACCCTTTAAGTTCGACGTGATGTTTCAGGAGCTCTTCTCCGATCAGCGGAAGAAAGTCTTTAGCGATCCCTTCATCCACGAGCATAGTTTCCAAGGCATTACAGACCCCTGGATTTTGAGTCTTCGCATTAATGACGATGGGAATGGCCTTATTATAATCGGCACCTCGGTCAACAAATGCATGACACATACCTGTTCCGGTTTCAATCACTGGAACTGTGGCATTTTGCACGACAGCTTGGATCAGCCCAGCTCCCCCTCTGGGAATAATGACATCCACATAATCGTTTAAACGCATCAGTTGCTGTACCCATTCGCGATTCGTCTCTGTAATCAGTTGAATACATCCGAAAGGCAATCCACTCTTTTCAGCGGCTTCTGCGATCACTCTTGCCAAGACTTTATTACTTTCTAATGCCTCAGATCCTCCCCTAAGAATCACTACATTTCCAGATTTTAAACACAAGGCAGCTGCATCGACTGTCACATTGGGCCGTGCTTCGTAGATCATCGCCACAACCCCTAAAGGAACACGTGTCTGTTGAATACGCAAACCATTCGGACGCGTCCACACTTCCCCTTCTCCCACAGGATCTCGTAAAGCAGCAACTTCTTTAAGGGACTGACTAATTTGCGCAATACTTACTGATGTCAGCCTTAAACGATTGACAAGGCTCTTCTTAATACCTTTCTTTTCTGCAGCTTGAATGTCTAGAGTATTAGCTTTAAGGATTTCTTCCTCATTTTTCATTAGAGCCTCTGACATTGAGATTAAGGCATTGTTTTTAGACTCGGTGCTAGTAAAAGCCAACTGACGAGCCGCTTGCTTTGCTCTCCGCCCAATCTCAACTAATTCTGGGTAAAACATAGTTATTCCCTCCTCATAGTTAAAATCCCAATGATTATACCGTTTTCTAAATCAGGCATCTACCATAAGTGTCATATTGTCTCGATGAACCACTTCTTCACCATCAAAATCTGCAATAAGTTGATGTAGTTTCTCCGAATGTAGTCCTTTCACCGTCTGTACTTCCTCCCTACTCAATTCTACGACCCCTCTAGCAATCTCCTCTCCTAGTGTGTTGATAATGCGAACGATTTCCTTACGTTCCCAAGCCCCATCTACCGCTATGATTCCTTTCGCCAGTAAACTCTTACCTTCTTCTACTAGGGCTTTGGCCGCTCCATCATCAACCTGGATACTGCCTTCAGATAAGCCTGCATAAGCAATCCAACGTTTCCGACCTGCAAGACGATGTTTTACTGGCTGAAAATATGTCCCCTCGGGACCCTGTCCCTTGGTCAAATCGATGAGTTCCCGGAGCCGCGTAAAATTTAAAAGAAGCATACCAATTCCAAAACGTGTCGCAATCTTGGCCGCCCTAAGTTTAGTAACCATCCCTCCCGTCCCTAATAGACTTCCTGCCCCGCTCGCCATACTCTCGACCGCAGATACTTCTGTCACTTCTTTAATAAGTTGAGCCGATTGATTCTTTTTTGGATTGGCAGTATACAAGCCATCCACATCTGTCAAAATAACCAATAAGTCTGCTCCGACAAGCCCCGCCACCAAGGCTGATAGCGTATCATTATCCCCAAAACAGAGCTCATCCACCGCAACTGTGTCGTTTTCATTAATGATTGGCACGACTTGTAAGCGCAGTAATTTCTCCAGAGTATTTTGGGCGTTTCTATAATGTGATGCTTGCGCCAAATCTATACGAGATAATAAAACTTGAGCCCCTACGATACTATGACGTTCAAGATTTCGAGTATACATCTCAATGAGCACCCCTTGACCCACAGCCGAAACAGCTTGTTTGCCTGCTAAATCTCGTGGACGAGAGAGTAGCTTTAGTTGTCCCATCCCGGCAGCCACCGCACCTGAAGTAACAATAATGCACTCCACACCCTTTTGCTTTAAGGCCGCGATGACTGAGACTATCTCAGCGATCGCCTGGTCATCTAAACCCCCTTGAGAATGGTTTAAACTGCTACTCCCGATTTTCAGAACAACCCTACGAACCTCAGTTAATGTCACTCTGAATACTCTCCTTCCAAGTCTTCTGCGCGCCGAGCGCAAGCCTTAGTAGCCTCTAACACGGTTTGAGATAATTCTCTATCCATAAATACATTTAATGCTGCATAAGTCGTACCATTGGGAGAGGTCACTTCCTCACGCAGTCTCCCCGGTGACTTATCGCTTTCAGCAATCATTTTTCCCGAGCCGATCAACGTTTCAAGCACTAATATCTCTGCTTTTTCTTCGCTAAGCCCTAATTCTACCCCTGCTTTTATCAAACTCTCAGCAAATAAATAAAAATATGCTGGCCCGCTTCCGCTGATTGCTGTTAAGGCATTGATATTTTCTTCTGGGACCCATATAATCCGCCCTGTGGCTGAAAAGACCTTTTCCCCTGCCTCGGCCTGTTCCTCCGTGACATTATCCCCGCGCACCAATCCAGTCATAGAATGAAGTACAGCCATTGAAGTATTCGGCATCGCCCGAACAACCGCAACCCCTGGCAGGTACTTATAATAGAGCTTTAAGGGAACACCTGCTGCCACACTTATAACTAATTTATCTTGCAAGTAGTAATCCTTTAAATCTTTTAGTACACCTTGCACATCTTTCGGTTTCACCGCAATAATGAAGATACAAGATTCTTCTACGAGCTCTTTCAATGAAGACGCTCTAACATTATATCTATCAATCAAACTTTGAAGACGCTCATGATTCAAATCAGTTACACGAATCTCAAGTTCACTATTTTTCTTCTTAAGACCACTTATCATAGCCTCCGCAATATTTCCTCCCCCGATAAAACCAATAGTTTGTGACATTCAAGTACCATCCTTTCCTAACTTTTCATCCTCTTGCGTGCTGTAATTAACATTCCTCATCCAGCAAGTTTAGTATTAATTTCTAACACTCAAAGAAAAACGTTCTCCAACTCCTCGTTCCCACCCCCGTCGACCTGAAAGAAAGGGGACAATTGCCAAGTGAACCCATTCGTGGGAGTTCACGCTTAAGCGAGTGCCGATGCTGAAGGGCCAATTTCGCCCAGGTTCACATCCTGCCCCACCCAGAGGTTGGCGAAATTCCTTCAGCATCCACCGAGCCAGTGAACGGGAACGTGGGTGAACGGGCAATTTCCCCTGACTTTCACTCGACCCCAAAGACCCCAAAAAAGGCCCCTTTCATCCTTATCAAGGACGAAAGAAGCCTTCCGCGGTACCACCTTTATTGCCAGTGCCAACTTAATGCCGCTGGATTGATCCAACAACATTCCTTATAACGGTGGAAACCGTCCGATTCATCATCGGCGCATCACGACTGGGTTTCTGATATCGTGTGCGGAAAAACTCTCAGCGATTGTTTTTCTCTCTGGACACAACCGTTTACCATACTAGGTCGATCTCATGCTTTATTTATTATACAATTGACTATACTCTACCTCAATCGTCCAGAAATTTCAAGTATAGCGCTATAATAAAATCCATTAGATTTAATTATAGCCTCTACTTTAGTGCCTCGATTACAGCATTTCCCATTTCTCGAGTTCCTAGTACTTTATCTCCTGGTTTTGCTAGATCAGGCGTTCTATACCCCTCATTTAAGACACGTTCGACCGCTTGCTCGATCATCTGAGCCTTATCCTCTAACCCAAAGGAATAGCGTAACATTAATGCTCCTGAAAGAATCGTGGCTAAGGGGTTGGCTATATTCTTGCCAGCAATATCTGGCGCTGATCCGTGAGCTGGCTCATAGAGTCCTTTTTTTCCATTTAAGCTGGCTGAGGAGATCATTCCAATCGACCCCATTAGCATAGACGCTAAATCCGTTAGGATATCTCCGAACATATTTTCTGTAACGATAACATCAAATTGCTCAGGCCAACGAACCAATTGCATTGCTGCATTGTCCACATACATATGGGTTAATTCGACTTCCGGATAGCTCTTCGCGATATCAAGGGTTATCTCTCTCCAAAAACGAGAAGATTCTAAGACATTTGCTTTGTCAACAGAACAGAGCTTCCCACGACGCTTAGTAGCCATTTGGAAACCAAGTTCTACAATACGTTGGATTTCTTCCTCAGTATACAACAATGTGTCAAAAGCGCTCTTTGGGTTTGTTCCTCTCCCTTTCTCACCGAAGTAGAGTCCGCCTGTTAGTTCGCGCAGAACTACCAAATCAACGTTCTTAACCACCTCAGCGCGAAGAGTAGAGGAATCCACTAACATGGGGAGCATTTTAACAGGGCGAATATTAGCGAAAAGACCTAAGGCCTTTCGTATCGCCAGTAGCCCTCCCAATTCCGGACGTTGTGGGGCGGGAAGAGTATCCCACTTTGGCCCCCCAACAGAACCTAATAAAATTGCATCGGCTGCCTGAGCTGCCGCTAATGTTTCATCCGGCAAGGCCTTGCCAACTTCATCAATCGCGGCTCCACCAATCAACCCAAACTCAAAATTTAGACTAGTCGAATGCCCCTTAAACACCGCTTGTAATACCTTAACCGCTTCCGGTGTAATCTCCAGCCCAATACCGTCTCCAGGAAGAACCAAAACGTTAGGCATTCTTTTTCCTCCCTTCAACGTAGGGGATAAGCCCACCTGCGCGTATCAATTCCTGCATAAAGGGCGGAAAAGAACGAGCTTGAAACTGCGTATTCGTCGTCCGATTCTCGATAATACCTGTCGCAAGATCGACTTCTATCTCATCCCCTAAAGAAATTCCTGATACGGCTTCAGGACATTCCATAATCGGCAACCCAATATTGAGAGCATTCCGATAAAAAATTCGCGCAAACGACTCTGCAATGACAACTTTTATGCCACAAGCCTTAATGGCTATCGGAGCATGTTCGCGCGAGGAACCGCATCCGAAGTTTTTTCCACCGACCATAATGTCCCCAGACTTTACTTCCTGAGCAAACTGTGTTCCGGCGTCTTCCATACAATGTGCCGCCAGATGCTTAGGAGTAGATTGATTTAAATAACGGGCTGGCAAAATAACATCTGTATCAATGTCATGCCCAAACTTCCACGCTTTTCCCAATCTAGAACACCTCCTCTGGATGAGCGATTTGACCTTTGATCGCAGATGCCGCAGCAACTGCTGGATTTGCTAAATAGATTTCACTCTCTACATGCCCCATTCGTCCCACAAAATTCCGATTAGTAGTAGATACTGCCCGCTCTCCTTTGGCCAAGATACCCATATGTCCACCAAGACAAGGGCCACACGTCGGTGTACTTACTGCAGCTCCCGCATCAATCAAGATCTCGATAATCCCTTCGCGCATAGCATCCCGAAGAATAGTTTGAGTCCCAGGGAAAACCAAGAGACGAATTTCTGGATGTACTTTCTTACCCCGCAGAATCTCCGCAGCTAAACGAAGATCTTCCAGTCGACCGTTCGTGCAGGATCCGATCACAACTTGATCGATTTTGATCCCACTTGCCTCTTGAACCGGCTTAGCGTTTTCTGGAGAATGAGGGTATGAGACTTGTAAGGGGATCTCAGCCACATCAAACTCCTGGACGTCAACATATCGAGCATCTTTATCACTGTAGTACAATGGATACGAACGACGTGCTCGCCCTTCAAGATAAGCAAACGTCTTATCATCTGGAGCGATGATTCCATTTTTAGCGCCAGCCTCAATCGCCATATTGCACATTGTAAAACGATGGTCCATTGATAAAGCCGATATCGCCTCTCCTGTAAACTCCATGGCGCGATAGCGTGCGCCATCCACACCCAGTTTCCCTATGAGATACAGAATGAGATCTTTTCCTCCGACCCATTTTTGAAAATCTGTCCCATGAAAGATAAACTTCATGGATTCCGGAACACGAAACCACGCTTCACCCGTAGCTAACCCTGCCGCTAAGTCAGTGCTACCAACCCCTGTAGCAAACGCTCCAACTGCTCCATACGTGCATGTATGGGAATCAGCGCCAATAATAAGGTCCCCAGGCAAAGTCAGTCCCTGTTCCGGCAGAAGACAATGCTCAATACCCATTCGTCCCACTTCAAAATAGTGTTCGATCTCCTGATTTCGCGCAAAGTCTCGCATCACTTTGCATTGCTCAGCCGATAAGATATCCTTATTGGGAGCAAAATGATCTGGAACAAGAGCAACCTTTGTACGATCAAACACATTTTTAGTGCCAAACTTTGCAAACTCTTGAATAGCGACCGGACCCGTTACATCATTGGCTAAAACAAGATCTAGTTTCGCAGTGATCAGCTGCCCAGGAACGACGTTTTCTAGTCCAGCGTGTTGTGCCAGTATTTTTTCCGTTATTGTCATAGCCATGGCTCTTACTCCCTCCTTTTGCTCGCGTTTTTCTCACGAATTTTAATCCATCCTCGTGCGAAAGCGCGATTTACGGCTTGGAGATAGCCTCGTACACTTGCTTCAATAATATCCGTACTCATCCCACGCCCAGCAACTAGATTCTCTCCGAACTTCACGGTAATAGTAACCTCTCCTTGCGCATCTTCTCCACCATCGAGGGCTTGCAAGGAATAGTGACTCAGCTTTCCTTGAGTGCCCAACACCTTATCAATAGCTTTAAATGCCGCATCGACAGGTCCATCTCCACACGCTGCATCTTCTAATCGTTGCCCTTGATACATGAGCCCGATTGTTGCCGTGGGAACTAGGTGAGTTCCACTCGAAACCTGTAAATAATCTAAGTTAATCTGATCTTCTTTCTCTTTTTGCTCTTCCACCAAGGAGAACAAATCCGCTGTCGTCACTTCTCGCTTACGATCTGCTAATAGTTTAAATCGTGAAAACATCTCTTCAAATTTACCCTCTTCTAAATCCAGCCCTAGATCCGTCAACCGTTGCTGAACCGCATGTCGTCCGGAGTGTTTTCCTAAGACAATGGATTCAACATCGATCCCAATGTCAGTCGGTGACATAATCTCATACGTAGACCGTTCTTTAAGCATACCATCTTGGTGAATACCAGATTCATGAGTAAAAGCGTTCTTACCCACGATAGCCTTGTTATGCTGAATCACCATTCCTGTTAAACGACTCACTAATTGACTGGTTCTAGCAATTTCTGATGTTACAATATCTGTTTCCACAGCAAACTGATCCCTGCGGGTGTGCAATGCCATCACAAGCTCTTCTAAAGCCGCATTCCCGGCCCGTTCTCCAATCCCATTCACAGTACACTCCAACTGATGTACTCCTACCCCTACAGCGGCAAGGGAATTCGCGACCGCCAGGCCCAAATCATTATGACAGTGGACACTAACTTTGACATTTTCTATCCCGATGGTACGCTCCATAATTGCTCGCAAAAAGGCAGCATACTCTTCGGGTGTCGCATACCCCACGGTATCTGGTATGTTAAGTACCGTAGCGCCAGCTTGAATAACCCCTGAGAAAACTTTAGCCAGAAAATCTACATCGCTGCGCGATGCATCTTCAGCACTAAACTCAATGTCACTTACTTTTGATTTTGCCAATCGGACGGCCTGGATGGCTTGTTCCAGAACTTCGTCGGGGGATTTTTGCAGTTTATAAAGCATGTGAATCGGTGAGGTAGCAATAAAAGTATGAATACGCGGGGATTCCCCACCGGAAATTGCTTCCCATGCACATTCAATATCTTTAGCATTCGCCCGCGCAAGGGCTGCTATACTCACATTTCTTACTTCTTGCGCAATCCTGCGCACTCCCTCAAAATCACCAGGGGAGGCAATAGGAAATCCTGCTTCGAGAACATTAACCCCTAGCTTTCCTAATTGATGAGCAATTTGCAATTTTTCCTCTGCATTAAGCGCTACTCCAGGAGATTGTTCACCATCTCTAAGCGTTGTATCAAAGATCTCGATCCGGCGCATCACTCTAACTTCCTTCCGATAACTATACTGTAAAAGGCATTATTGCAAAGAAAGCACTTTACGGAATTTGTATGTTTCGAATGTACAATTGCCTATGCTATATCGAATTCTAATACCCCACTTCTTAAAGCGGGGTTAGGTTCTTCGTAAACTTTCAGGTATTGTAGAGACTTTAGCCAGTGATAGTGTCCACCGGACACTATCGCTACTCCATACTATCGCATCTGAAGTCTCGATGTTCAGCTTTAGCTGAACGAGTTCACTCGTGTTTTTTCAGCCAACTCATCATTCCTCTTAATTGTTCTCCAACCTTTTCAATTGGATGATTCGCTTCGTTACGGGTCATAGCATTAAAGGCAGGACGATTTGCTTGATTTTCAAGTAACCAAGCTTTTGCAAACCGACCGTCTTGAATTTCCTCGAGCACGCGTTTCATTTCTTTACGGGTTTCTTGGTTAATAATTCGTTTACCGATGGTCATATCCCCATATTGAGCCGTATCAGACACAGAATATCTCATCCAACTCATGCCACCTTCATACATTAAATCGACAATGAGTTTTAGCTCATGTAAACATTCAAAATAAGCAATTTCGGGTTGATAGCCTGCTTCGACCAATGTGTCAAAGCCTGCTTTAACCAGTTCGGATGCCCCTCCGCAAAGGACTGCCTGTTCTCCAAATAAGTCGGTTTCTGTTTCCTCTCCAAAGGTTGTTTCAAGAACGCCCGCTTTAGTGGATCCGATTCCTTTGGCGTAGGCCAAGGCTAATTCTTTAGCTTTCCCTGAGGCATCTTGATGAACCGCAATCAAAGCTGGTACCCCTGCACCTTCAGTATAGGTGCGACGAACCAAATGACCTGGGCTTTTTGGAGCAACCATAAAGACATCAACATCCCTCGGAGGAACGATTTGTCCAAAGTGAATGTTAAAGCCATGAGAAAAGACGAGCGCCTTTCCTGCCGTTAGATGTTGTATAATTTCTGCATGATAAACTTTACTTTGGGTTTCATCCGGAAGCAGAATTTGTATAACGTCCGCGCGCTTGGCTGCCTCTTCTACTGTCATGACTTCAAAACCTGCTGCTTGGGCACGTTCTGTACGAGCACTGCTTGGACGAAGTCCGATTATAACGTTAAGTCCTGAATCTTTCAAGTTTTGAGCCTGGGCATGTCCTTGGCTGCCATAACCCATAACCGCGATGACCTTTCCTTTTAATAACTCCAGATTTGCATCTACTTCATAATACATTTTCGCCATTTTTTTGTAACTCCCTTTCAATTATAGGCCTTTCTAAAATGGGCCATATAGACTGTACTACTTCGAAAATCTTTCTCTATGCCTCAGATCGCAAAATTGCAATCTTGCCAGTGCGTACCAACTCGAGTAATCCATAGGGTTGAATTGCATGAACAAAGGCATTAATTTTTTCAATATTACCTGTTAACTCTACGGTAATATTACTTCTTCCCATATCCACAACCCGTCCACGGAAAATATCAACTGTCTGAAGAACCGTGGATCTTGTTTCCGCACTAACCTGGACGCGAACTAACGCTAGCTCTCGATCAACAACGCTCTCTTTCGTCAAGTCTGTGACTGAGTGAACAACCACTAGTTTACTAAGCTGATTCCTCACTTGTTCAATAATTTGATCATCTCCATTAACGACAATCGTCATTCGCGAAAGTTCGGGATCTTCCGTCTGACAAACTGTAAGACTATCGATGTTATAACCCCTTCGTGCGAATAATCCTGCCACCCGAATCAAAACGCCAGGGTTGTTCTCCACAAGGACTGCAAGTGTATGCAACATATTATTACCTCACTATCATTTCAGTAATGATTTTACCAGGTGGAACAAGGGGCAAAACATCTTCATGCTCTGAGATCGTAATATCTACCAGCACTGGCCCTGGATGATTAAACGCCTCCTCAAAGGCACTGCGAACCTGATCTATAGAATTGACATGGATTCCAAGAATACCATAGCCTTCCGCTACTTTGACAAAATCGGGGTTGCCTTGAAGTTGTATTTGACTATATCGCTCACCGTAAAACATTTTTTGCCATTGTCGAACCATACCAAGAACCCCATTGTTTAGCAGTACAATTTTTACTGGAAGTTTATTCTGTGCAACTGTCCCTAACTCTTGGATCGTCATCTGTAAGGATCCATCACCGGTTACCAGTACAACTCTATCGTCCGGACGAGCAATTTGTGCACCAATTGCGGCAGGTAGTCCATAACCCATAACTCCCAGCCCACAACTGGTCGCGTAATTGCGCGGGTTTATTGTCGGATAATACTGAGCAACCCACATTTGATGCTGTCCTACATCCGTAGTGACAATAGTATCTCCTCCGGCAAGCTCTCCCAGACACTCGATAACCATCTGGGGAGTAAGTCTGTCTTTGTCATAGCTTAAAGTGTGATTCTGTTTCCACTCACGCAACTGGTTCCACCAGTCGGTAACTTCGGGGGAAGCAAACTCAGGCATTGCTTCCGAAATTTCTTCAAGAACCTGACGGGCATCTCCAACAATTTGGATATCCGTTTTTACAACTTTACTGATTTCAACTGGATCGATATCGATATGAATAACCTTAGCTTTGGTTGCAAAACGATGCCCAATACCACTTGTTACACGGTCATCAAAGCGCACACCCACCGCAATCAGCAAATCACAATCATTCACAGCATAGTTTGCCGTTACTGTTCCGTGCATTCCAACCATACCCAATAAATTAGGATGTCCTAAAGGAAGACTGCCAATTCCCATCAAAGTCGTAACCACTGGCACGGCTATTTTTTCTGCGATTTGCCTTAAGATATCTTCCGCTCCCGCTGTGACGACACCGCCCCCCGCATAAAGCACTGGCTTGTGACATTCGGAGAGGGCCTTAGCTACTTCTTCAATTTTACCGTTGTTTGCTTGACCAAAGACTTTGTATCCCTTTATCTTCATTTCATTAGAAAAAGGAACCACGTTTTCTTGAGCTAATACGTCCTTCGGAAGGTCAATGAGCACGGGTCCCGGTCGACCAGTTCGGGCAATATAAAAAGCCTCTTTGACAATCCTCGGCAGATCCCGCGGATCCTTCACTAAATAAGAATGCTTAGTAATCGGCATGGTGATTCCAATGATATCCACCTCTTGGAAAGAATCAGAGCCGATTGAGCCTGTAGGAACTTGCCCGGTCATAACTACTAAAGGGATCGAGTCTGAATAAGCATTAGCAATACCCGTCACCGCGTTCGTTGCTCCGGGCCCAGATGTGACTAAACAAACCCCTACTTTCCCACTAACACGTGAATAACCATCCGCCGCAAATACTACCCCTTGTTCATGCCGTCCTAGCACATGTCGTATTGGACTATCCAATAGGGCGTCATATAATGGAAGCAACACCCCGCCTGGGTAACCAAAAATAACGTCAACCCCTTCTTGTTGTAAAGCATTTAATAAGACAGTTGCCCCTTTTAATCCTGTTTTCACTTCACTCATACATCGTTTCCCTCCCTTATGCTTTTTGTTCTACGTGGTGTAAATTTCAGGACCGTTGACATGGGTAAGAGCCCTAAATGCCTCCAGAAGTTGTTTAAACCCTGGACCGGGAACTCTATCCCCAATCTCAAGACCGTCTACTTTTATAACCGGGATCAATTCAGCTGCGGTTCCGGTGAGAAAACACGCATTAGCTATATACAAATCATGACGAGTAAATAAATCCATAGAGGCGTTTCAAGTGTTCTTCTAATTTAAATACTCAACCATGGTACGCGCGAATTCCTTCGAAAATGCCGTCTCCATACAAAAAACCATGATTAAATACCGACAACTTTGCATCTTCTTCAGGATCAAATATACCATTCAAGTAAATAACTAGTCCCATTTAATCTGCCCTCCTTAAAATCGCGAACAAATAAAAACCCTAAGCGATGTCCCCTCCTAGCAACGTGGAACTTTCCGCTTGGGTTTTTTCTACCCACGGTGTAAATCCAGCTTGGATTCTGTACCGCTCGGACCAGACAGGTTCTCCCCGGTCTGCTGACCTCTAGCCCTTTTAGGGGCGGGACCTTGTCCCCGGTCTGCTGACCTCTAGCCCTTTTAGTCCCCGGTCTGCTGACCTCTAGCCCTTTTAGGGGCGGAACCTTGTCCCCGGTCTGCCGACCTCTAACCCTTTTAGGGGCGGGACCTTGTCCCCGGTCTGCTGACCTCTAACCCTTTTAGGGGCGGGACTTTGGGCGGGATCTTTGGGGGACGGGAGCGTATCCTCGGAACCCTAGGCCTTTTCTGTTATATTACATTTTTATTGAGAACTTTGTGTATATGATACAGAATACCTTACTCAGTGTCAACCCTATTTCCTATAAATGTTACGAAATTCCTTAAGAATACCCTTGTCAAAGCTAGATCTAACGCGGTATAATGTCCTCTATGCAGATACATTTGTTTTTTTAGAGAGGAGCTGTCTTGACTTGCCAATTCAAATAGGAATATTGGGCTTGGGTACTGTAGGGACTGGAGTCGTGCGCATATTACAACAGAATGCCCTGGATATTCAGACACGGACCCATTGCGAGCTAAAAATCAAAGGAATCCTTGACCGTGATCTTGATAGAGAACGAGATATTTGTGGAGACTTTCTCCTCACAGATCAACCAGATAAAATTCTTCAAGACCCTGAAATCGATATTATCGTAGAAGTGATGGGAGGAATCGAACCTGCTCGTACTTTTATCTTGGAAGCTTTGCAACATGGAAAAAGTGTTGTTACCGCTAATAAGGATTTAATAGCACTTCACGGTCATGAACTTCTGGACGCCGCTAATGCCGCAGGGAAGGATCTCTACTTTGAAGCGAGTGTCGGAGGCGGAATTCCGATTATTGCGGCGCTAAAAGAGTCTCTAGCCGCCAATCACATTACTGACGTGCTAGGGATTATTAACGGAACGACCAACTACATTCTCACTGCCATGGCCGAGCAGGGACGGGAATATGCTGAAGTCCTTGCTGAAGCACAACAATTAGGGTATGCCGAAGCTGACCCTTCTTCTGATGTTGACGGCCTAGATGCTGCGCGTAAGCTTGCTATCCTAGCTTCCATCGCCTTTAATTCACGGGTTGCCCTCAACGATGTCTTTGTAGAAGGTATTTCAAAAATCACACGTGAAGATCTGGCCTATGCTGCTGAGCTTGGTTGCACTATCAAACTGTTAGCCATTGCTAAAAATCAAGATGGAGGAATCGAAGTTCGCGTTCATCCGGCTATATTACCACTTACCCATCCACTTGCTTCCGTAAGCGGTGTTTTCAACGCAATTTATGTGGTAGGAGATGCTGTTGGAGAAACCATGTTTTACGGCCGGGGCGCGGGGTCGCTTCCAACTGGAAGTGCGATTGTATCCGATATTATGCGTATTGTTCGCAACATCCAATCAAACTCGACCTCTTCCATCAATTGTACATGTTACCTTAACCTACCTCTAAAGGCTGCCTCAGATTTTCATACTGCCTTTTATATACGTTTACTTGTAAAAGACGAGCCTCGTGTCCTCGCGACTCTAGCCTTGCTCTTTGCAGAAGCAAACATTAGTTTTGCTTCGATCATTCAAAAACCACGTGGCGAAAATCAGGCAGAAATTGTCCTCCTTACTCATCCCTGCCGTGAAGGGGCACTTCAAGAAGCCCTGGATTCTGTCAAAGCGTACAGCAAGGTTCTTAGTATTGACAATGTCATCCGCTTTGAAAATGAGGATCAGAAAGTATAAATATCCAATTATAAAGGGAGGCACATGATGATTCGCATTAGGATACCAGCCACCTCCGCCAATCTCGGACCTGGATTTGACTGTTTAGGCCTGGCACTTCAATTATACAACACAATTACAGTAGAAACTAACCGACCGTTTCGGATTTCTTTGGCTGGGTCTTACAGCGACGGCATCCCAGCGGATGAAAGTAATCTTATCTGGCGAACGATGTGTCATTTTTGGGATCTTATCCATTACCCCACTCCTACCGTCGATTTAACCTTTGAAAACTATATACCCCCTGCTCGAGGCTTAGGAAGCAGTTCCGCAGCCATTGTCGGTGGACTTGTAGCAGCCAACACTTTAGCTGGATCACCGTATTCAAATTTAGAGTTACTTCAGGTAGCCAATGCATTAGAAGGACATCCGGATAATGTTACCCCTGCATTATATGGGGGAGTCACATTATCTGTGCCCACAGAAAAAGGTGTACTTCCAAGAGTCTTGGCTCAATCTCCCAATCTAAAGGCGGCCATTATTATCCCTGATACCCACCTCAACACCAAAAAAGCGCGGGGAATCTTACCTCCACAAGTTCATCGAAAGGATGCCGTTTTTAATATTTCCCATGTCTCTCTGCTTACTGAAGCCTTTATTCGTGAAGAGTACTCCCTCTTAAAAGAAGGAATGCGCGACACGCTTCACCAGATTCAACGCGCCGCGCTTATTCCTGGCTTACTCGAAACGCTAGAAGCTGCCCTCCAGACTGGGGCCTATGGTGCTGCTCTTAGTGGTTCCGGTCCCACGCTTTTAGCTCTCATTCCCAATAGCTCTAAGCTAGAGGTTTCCCAGAGCATGATAGCAATGATGGAAAAGCACGGTATTAATGTTCAAGCCATGGTCCTTAAGATTGATACCTCCGGAACCACTTCTACAGTTATTAGGTAACAACTTGTACGTCTTCCACATAGTCTGTATTAGGACTTGCTCTTCACTGTAGGACTAATAATGAAAAAGAGGGGGACTTTCAATGTCAGATTTAGTTGTTACTTCGGATGAAGAAGTTTCCGTTAAATCCTTCCCTAATAATGTTATCGGTATGTTAATAGGTGCTTTTTTTGCCGGAATTGGCCTTTTTCTCATTGGTTCTCCAACATCCGGCGCTGTTACCACGATTGTTGGTTTCATCCTTTTCCTGGTTGGAGTTATCATTTTTACCCTTTAAATGTATGCGTTATAATGCATTCAGCCCGCCCTTATAAAGGTGGGCTTTCTTAGTATTCTCAAAAGTATATATTTCAGGTAAGCTCTCTTCTCTCCCATGCATGGCATGCTCTAATCTCGAATGTTCTTTTCGAGTCATGGCCAATGCATTAGTGCGCCAAAGGCAATCGCCGGCGCAGGAGGTTTAGCTAGCTAAATTTTCTTTATGGCCATAGCTAGCGTACAGTGGGCGATGCAACATGGAATCTAAAGGACGGATGATTTAAGGAGGGCAAGAAAGCCCTCCTATTGTTTTCTAGTTATTTAGTCACTTTATAATCTTACTGTTTCCGTTCTCTATAACTCGACATTCAATAAATCTAACACCTTTTGAATTGGATTTAAGAGTGTTGCTTGACTAGATCCTGCAAACAAAAGGCCCACAGCCTTATTAGTTTCATCCATTACTAAGGATCCACTATCACCCCCTGAAGACATATTTGTAGTCAAAATCTGATTCTCAAACCGCAAGGTTCTACCACTGCCATACCCTACATTGAGGGTTACATTAACTGCTCTGATTTTACCTGTGGTCAGACCTGTCGTCCGTCCAGTCTTTTTAACATTAATACCTATTTTAGCAGTTATAGCACCTTGAACTATGCCAATTCCAAGTATCTCCGGGACAATAAGTTCATTATTTATGGGTTGCGCTAAAGCGCAGTCTACGTTGTTTTTTCTGGGGTACTCATTTAAAGCGACATATTTTTTCAATCGAGCAATTGCATCTTCTGAGGTACGTCCACCATCAATAGCTCCTGGTTGAAGGATTAAATCTCCTATTTTTGCCCTCATATCTCTTCCGTTTGAGGAGTTTGCTAGAACATGATTATTAGAGAGCATGAGCGGCTGTCCAGTCTTTCTATCATACACAACGGCCCCAAAGGTTCCTGCTGTAGTGCGATAGTGCCCGATACTGACACCCGGAGCAGATGGTCTCATACGCGTAGTATAGCTTTGAAGAGTAACTGTATGATTCCCAACAGAGTGTGCCTCCATATTCCCGACTTCAATAACATCAGTTACTATTCCATTCAGTGTTTTTGGAACAAGCTGATGCTTCTGTAATTGCTCCAAAGGTAATTTTCTTTTTACTAAGACTAGAATTGCTTTTTGTGCTGTCGTGATTCCCCCAATTTCTTTGAAACCCTGCCCAACCCCAATAACTTGTGGAAGAGCCATTAATGATTCCTTGCTTTTTTTGTTCATTAATAATACCCTCCATTTGTCCTTTTATGCAGTATATGAAAAGGTGGACAAACGGTGATAAGCCTTAGACTAGTTGCACTGATGTGCTGGCCATGACTTGAACAGGACGTTCGAGATTAGAGCGCCGCCAAGACGATAAGCACGATACTCTCCAGTGACGAAAGCCTCCGGTGGAGGGTTTCGCCGAAGCCGCAATCTCTAAAATGATACTTTCCGGCGTAGGATGAGTATTGCCGAGCCACACACCCAAAATGATACTTCGTGGCGAAGGAACGAGCTTATCGCCACACTGCAACTCA